>OLSB01000307.1_pt1 | contig 58387 bp, 45 predicted proteins | sample 1672071 | NCBI WGS metagenome assembly OLSB01 (sample SAMEA3136642, study PRJEB25190) | human gut metagenome | biome: human gut; feature: human-associated habitat; material: faeces | place: Austria | collected 2013
TGCTCTTCCGATCTCCCTGACCTTGTCGATGCGGCGCTCGTCAACACTTAAAACCGTAAGCTTGAGGTTCTTATAATTTACCTCATAGGTCTTGCCCTCTTCGGGCAAAAGGCCGAGCTCTTTAATTATAAAGCCCGCTACGGTGTCATAACTGCCCTCCGGCAATTCCGTGCCGGTCAGCTCCGCAACCTCTTCAAGGTTGGTCATGCCGTCTATTGTGAAAGTCGTTTCGTTTATCTTTGAGATTTCTTCGTCTTCATCGTCATACTCATCCTGAATATTGCCGACAATCGCCTCAACAATATCTTCAAGTGTGACTATGCCTGCCGTGCCGCCGTATTCGTCAACAACAACGGCCATCTGCGTGCGCTTCTCTGTCATCTCTTTAAACAAATCACCGCAGATTTTAGACTCCGGCACATACATCGGCGTTCTCATAATATCTCTGAGCGATTTTGCGGGCATTTTTTTGCCGACATACGCGAGCAAATCCTTAACATAAACTATGCCGATAATATTATCCTGGTCGTCTTCATAAACGGGGATTCTCGAATAGCCCTCGCTCACTGCGGTATCGACAACCTCCGATAAATCGTCGCCGACTTCAACCGCAACCATATCGGTTCTGTGGGTCATAATGTCGCCTGCGTCAAGGTCGTCAAACTCAAAGATGTTGTTAATCATCTCTTTTTGAACGTCCTCGATAACGCCCTTTTCGCCGCCGACGTCAACCATCATTCTGATTTCTTCCTCGGTCACCGTCTCTTCATCGGCGTGGGGATTAAACCCGAGCAGCCTGACGACAGCATTTGTGGACACCGAAAGAATTTTAACAAGCGGAGCAAAAAGCTTTGAGAAAAGCAAGAGAATATCTACAATTTTAAACGAAATTTTTTCCGGAACCTGCATTGCAATTTTTTTCGGAACAAGCTCGCCCAAAACAAGAGAGAAATATGACATTATTATTGTGACGATAACAACGGCAATTCCGTTTATAAGCCCCTCACCCAAAGCATTGTAAACAACTGTGCCGCGCAAAGCGTCGGTTATCATAGAGGCAAAGGTCGTTGAAGCCGACGCCGAGGTCAAGAACCCGGCGAGGGTAACGCCTATTTGAATTGTTGACAAAAATTTTGATGAGTTCTCTGTGAGCTTCACTATTTTTTTTGCTTTTTTGTTGCCGTCCTCTGCCATTTTATCAATCTTGTTATCGTTAAGAGAGATAATAGCAAGCTCGCTCATTGCAAAAAACGCATTTACCAAAATAAGAGCCAGCAATATAACAAGTTTTACTATTATATTGCCTGCGCTCATACTTCCGGGGTCATCCATATAGGACTTTCTCCTTTCACGGCTTTAATCAGCCTTCAATCATATTATAATATTTTGCCATCCAATAAGGAAGCATAAAGTTGTTGCCTACTTCAAGATTCATGCCCTTGCTGCAGCTTACGCCGGGGAACATCGGGCGCGAATTCGGGTTAAGGTCTTTTTCTTTTTTAAGCAGCTCCTCGCATCCGCAATCGCAAACAAAGCGGTTGCCGTCACTGTTGCAGATTCTGCGCTCATGCGGCTCAAGCGGCTCAAAGAGCTGCGGTGCCATGCCGAGAGCCTCGGGTGCATAATCCCACTTGAGGTCTGTTCTGTGGCTGTTGTAAACCTCCCACGAGATAAGGTCAAGCGGGAAGTCAACAAGCTCGTTTACTACAACGTCAAGGTCGCAGTTTTCGCCCGTGAGTGAGCCGTAGATAACATTGAATATAGCATTGTGCTCTATTCTTTCCTCTCTCCAGTGGTGGGTAAGTCCCATGGTTATAAGCGAGCGAACCGAGGGATCGTCGCAATACTTGAGCAGCGGGAAAACCGTGAGGAAGCAAAGCTGATCGTCAATGTGAAGCAGATGTCCGTCGGGGATTCTGTACTGCATGGCGTTCATGCCGTAGTGATAGTCGCTGAGAAGCTCATTGAACATCTCACTGTATTTTTTATCGCCCGTCATGTGCTCTGCGGTCTTAAGGAAAGAGAGTATCTCAAGAGAGTTTGTGCCCTTTTCATAAATCCACTTATGATTGCAGTTAAGGTCATGCGGATTCCAGTTAGCCCATGTTGTGGGTTTGCCGTCTACATCAACAAGGCGGAAGTCGTTATCCAGAATATGATCCATTATTTTTCTGACAACATCCGCAATCTCTTTTTTCTCTTCTTCATTTGCGCAGAGGTCAAAGTAGTTTGAGTATGCAAAGAAGTGACCTGTCATTTCATCGGAAGATGTTTCGCCGAGCCACTCTATTTTGCCGTCTTCTTTAAGGTGCCACTCTTCTATATTCTCTGCCTGCTGGAAGCCGACCTCATCGGAATATCTGAGTGCTCTTGCGGTGAAACCGTCTTTGCCGGTTATGGTTGTGAGCTTAATCATCGCCTTAAGTGAGCGGCGTGCTTTTTCAAGAATTTTTTTATCTTTGGTTACCGCATATTCAAAGCAAAGAGTCGAAAGATAAATGCCTGTCCAAAGTCCGTCATTGTCACTGGTGCCGACAAAGCCCTCGTTCTCGTCAACAACGCCGCATCTCTTGAGCTCTCTGCTAAGAGAATAGCCGTCCTTGCGTATGCAGTATTTCTCTGCGATTTCGCGGTAATAATTTGCCTTTTGTGCAAGGGTCATCTGCTTTTTCTCTATTATGCTGAGACCCTCTTTTGTGGCTACGCAAATCATTTTGCCGTCGTCCGACACCGCAACGTCTGTTGCATAGGGGCTCGGGAGCCAGCGCTTGTAACCGTAATATGTAAGAACACCGTTGTGCTGACGAATAAGACCTGTTGTTGTTGCAAAATATCTGTCGCCGTCTTTTGCAACAGCCATGCCTGTTATATTTGCATCGGGAAGACCCTGTGTATTGCCGCTGTTGAGCCAGTAGCTCTTATCGTCATAAACGCACATGCCCTTGTCTGTGCCAATCCATACGTTGCCTGCATTGTCGTATTCAACACAGGTAACGGTGTCGCTTACAAGACCCGTTATGTCTGCCATAAGCTCCGACCAGTGCCAGCGTTTGCCCGTAAGAGCATGAAGTCCGCCGCCAAGAGTGCCGACATAAACGCGGTTGTCGTTAAGAACGGCCATGCAGCTGCCGTCGCCGGGCACACCGAGTTTAAGGTCATAGTCTGCCGCGCCTGCGGGCTTTCTGTAAAGAATGGTTTTTGTGAGAAGCCATGTTGTGCCGTCGCCGTCGATTTTCATGTCAACGATGTCGGCATTAAATTCTCTTTCGCTTACGCGGCGCTTGCCGTTAAACTCTATAAGGCGGTTCTCTGCGCCGACAAACACATGGTTGTTGTCATCGCAAAAAAGCATATTTACATGCGCTTCGTCGCCTACGTCAACATGTACGAACTTATCGCCCTCAAGGCGTGAAAGTCCCTTCTGCGTGCCGACGTATAAAACACCCTTTTTATCAAATACCAAAGCAGTTGCGCGGTTGGAGCGCAAGCCCTGCTCTGTTGTATAAACTTTTCTCGAAAACTGCTCAAACGACCCTACATGAAGGCAATTTTGGTATTTTTTCATCAATCCGTCTCCTCTAAGCAAATATTTTAGACATTATATATTTTTTTAACGTTTTAGTCAAGTTTGCACCTTAATCGTAAAGATAATCCTCCACATTAAAATCCGCGTCAAAATCGTCCGCATGAACGTAGTCGTCCTCTTCGCCGGGTACATACGGCAGCTGACCTATAACCTCAAGCTTTTTGCCCTGACTCCAAAGCGAGGGAGTTATTCTTAATTCATATCCGCAGCCGCCCGGCACAGCCCACTCGTTCATGGGTGCTTCGGGAATACCGAAGAATGACAAAAGCGCGGTAAGCACTCCGCCGTGGGTGACTATGGCACAGTTTCGTGTGCCCGTTTTTATAAGGCCGTCAACTATTTTCACAAAGGATTCGGCAATTCTTTTGCTGAACTCTTCATTGCTCTCGCCAAAAGGAGCCGCAACACCTTTTTTGCCTGCAAGCCAGTCGGGAAACACGGGGTGGTCTTTGAGCTCTTCTGCCGTTTTGCCCTCAAACTCGCCGAAATTATATTCTATAAGACCGTCTATCTCTATCGGAGCTGCATTTGGGTAAATGAGCTTTGCTGTTTCTTTGCATCTTAAAAGCGGACTCGAAAAAACTATGTCGGTGTGCGGATAATCGTAGTCCTCTTTCATCTTTTCAATCTGCGCCCTGCCCTCTTTTGAGAGCGGCTCGTCGGTGTGGCCGATATATTTCATTTGTTTGTTACCGTCGGTCAGCCCGTGGCGCAAAAGGTATATATAATAAGACTTCATTTAAATTTTCGTTCCTCCGAAAGATTATGAGTTTTCTTTAATCAGTGCTTTATAAAGTCTGATGTATTCGTTTGCCGAGCGACCCCAGCTGAAGTCGCTGTTAAGAGCGCGCTGAACAAGAATGTGCCAGCCCTCTTTGTTTTTATAACCCTCGGTTGCGCGGCGAATGGTATAGAGCATTTCGTGAGCGTTATAGTTGGCAAAGGTGAAGCCGTTGCCCTCGCCGTCGCCGCTGTCTTTTATAGAGTCCCTCAAGCCGCCGGTTTCTCTGACGACGGGAACAGAGCCGTATCTCAGTGCAACCATCTGCGAAAGTCCGCACGGCTCACTTTTTGACGGCATAAGGAATATATCGCTGCCGGCATAAATTTTGTGAGCAAGCTCCGGTACAAAGCCTATCCACAAGCCGACCTTGCCGCGGTGACGCTCCGAAAGGCCTCTGAAAAAGTTTTCATACTGCCAGTCGCCGGAGCCGAGAATAACAAGCTGAACATCGTCGCTTGCAAGCAGCTCGTCCGCAACCTCTTTAACAAGGTCAAGCCCTTTGTGCGAAACAAGGCGCGTTACCATTGCGATAACAGGCACGTCCTCTCTCTGCGGCAGGCCCATAAGGTCTTGAAGCGCGAGCTTGTTTTTGACTTTGCCCGAGAAATCCTTTGCCGAATAATTCTTCCAGAGATAGGGATCGGTTTCGGGGTTGTAATTCTGCGTGTCAATGCCGTTTAATATACCGCTGAGCTTATAGCGGCGGCTGTTAAGTATGGAATCAAGTCCGTGAGAATACCACGGGTCGAGAATTTCGTTTGCATATGATGGGCTGACGGTGGTTATACGGTTGGCGCACTCAATGCCGCCTTTCATAAAGTTTATGCAGCCGTCATATTCAAGCAGTGACTCATGCTCTTCGCCGAAGCCGAGAACGTCGCCCAAAATTTCTTTGCCGTAGACGCCCTGATACTGAATATTGTGAATTGTAAGTATTGTTTTTATGTTTTCATAGCCCGGTCTTTGTGCATACATTGTCGAATAATAAACCGGGGTCAAAGCGCACTGCCAATCGTTGCAGTGAATTATATCGGGCTTAAAGTCGATATAAGGAATCATCTCAAGTATTGCTCTTGAGAAAAAAGCAAAACGCTCTGCGTCGTCATACTGACCGTAAATGGTGTCGCGCTTAAAATAATATTGATTATCAAGCAAGTAATAAATTACTCCGCCGGACTTTGCCTCAAAAATTCCGCAATACTGTCTGCGCCATGCAACAGGCACAGAGATGTGCGTTATAAATTTCATGGTGTCTTTAAGTTCCTGCCGAATATTGTCATAAAGCGGCATAACCACACGGCAACCTATGAGCCTTTTTCTCAATGCCTGCGGAAGCGAGCCTGCTACGTCGCCCAATCCGCCGCTTGCCATGAACGGCATTGCTTCACTTGCTGCGTATAAAACTTTCATTATAATCTTCCTTTCTTAAAAAGCCGCTGTTCGCCGCCGGTGTTGTTCGTTTCACATAGGGAAATTGCCGTTGAGCTTATTTGCGGGGTCTATATCTTTTTTGTGTTCATTTATCAGGTCTTTTACCGATTTTTCACTGACCTGCTTTTTATCTTTTAAAATTTTATCAAAATTCGTGTGTCCGCTTTCGGAGTAGAGCTGTTTTTTTGCCATATCCTGCATGGCTTTTTTGCCGTGCTCAATATCTGTGGATTTTTCGTCTATATCTGCCCGCGGGGCATATGCGCCGCCGAACTTGTCTAAATCCAGCGGAACAACAGGCATAAAAATGTCGTCATCAAGAGGCGAGTGCCCTTTAACTTCGCTGAATCCCGTCAGCATATCCTCGGCTTCACTGCCGTTTTTTTCTATGTTGACGGGTATGAATTTGTCGTCCGCCAAAATATTTGTTGACGATATTTTTTGCTTGCCCTCACCCAAAGAGTCCACATTTTCGTTTTCTACTATCGGGTGATAAAATCCGCCCGTTGGGGTTTTTACCTTGACGCTGCTTTTGCCCTCTCTGATGCTTGTGAGTGATTCAAAATCAACAACATACTGCTCCCAAAAAGGGTCTGTGGCTTTTAGCGGCTTACTCTCCATATTCTCGGGTGCCCATGCGCTCAGGTTATCCATGCCGAGAATAATGTTGTCAAGGTCTTTGTAACGCCTGAATTTTACTCTGCCCTGTTTTCTTATAATGTCAATTCTCTTTTTAAACTCACAGCTTATCGCAAAAGCCATAACCATCCAGCCGATTATCGCCATGAACATAAACAAAAGAGAAAATCTGCACGCCTGAATCAAATCTATCTTTGCGAGTTTTACAAGTAAAAGAGAAATTCCCTCTGCGCCTATCAAAGAAAATATAGAGAATATCTCACAATAAGAGCAGACAGCCGTGTGTATATCCGTGCTGTTGCGCGGCACGCCCCTGAACCTTAAAAAGAAGCTCTGAAAGCGCGAAAGATGTATCCTTTTCATAACGAGCCTAAGCCGCTTATCGTAATACCAGCCGAAAATATAATAAAGCAAAAATGTTACGAAATAGCCAAAGGTCAAAATAAGGATATAGCTTAGAAGCAGCGCGTTGTAATAAGACATTTAAAATTCCCCCGAAGTCGGAACACTTTTTTATATAACTATTCTCTTGCCTATGAACAGCGGATAAGCCTCATCGCCGGCAAGAGTTTTTTGCGGTTTTATGACAACCTCTTTGTCGGCGATAACGCAGTTTATATGTACGCCGTCGCTGATATAGGTGTTGTTCATAAGTATGCAGTCTTTGACAACCGCGCCCTTGCCGATGTGAACGCCGTGCGAGAGCACGCAGTTTTCCACGCTGCCCTCAATAACGCAGCCGTCCGTCACAAGCGAGTTTTTAACAGATGAGCCGAGTCCGTATATTGCCGGGACTTCGTCTCTTACCTTTGTATAAATCGGGCGGTCTTTTGCAAAAAGCGCCTTTCTGTTATCTCTTGAAAGAAGAGACATATTCACGTCAAAATAGCTCTTGAGGCCGTCGAGCACGCGAACGTATCCGCCGCACTCATAGCCGTAGATTTTAAGCTGCGAGAGGTTGTTGATTATAAAGTTGCGCTCATAATCAAAAACGCCGAGGCGCATTGCGTCGTTCACGATTCTCTCAAGCAAAGCTTTTCTCATAAAATAAATATTCATAGAGAAATTGACGTCTTCGCTTTGCGGAATAATTTCGGCGCCCGTAATTCTGCCGTCCTTCGCCGTCTCAAAGCCCAGCCAGTTCGGAAGATTTGGCGAAGTTCCCTTTGCATATGCGACGGTAATATCCGCATTGTTTTTTTGGTGGAAGTCGAAAAGCTTTTCAAGCTCAAGGCTGCAAATCACGTTGCAATCGGTCAAAAGCACATATTCCTCGTCGCAGTGGCGGATAAAATCCATCGCGCCTGCGAGTGCTTCTATTCTTGTGGTGTGCATACCTGCGCCTGCGGTGTTAAAAGGCGGAATGAGATAAATTCCTCCGTTCTTTCTCGAAAGGTCCCACGAGCGGCCCGAGCCGATATGGTCCATAAGTGACTGATAGTTGCTCTTGGGGATAACGCCTACCTTGCCCATGCCGCACTCAACCATTGCCGAAAGCGGAAAATCTATGAGCCTGTATCTGCCGCCGAAAGGAACGGAACCCATTGAGCGCAGAGCCGTAAGCTCGCTCATATAGCTGTCATAAACATTGGGGAATATAATTCCTACTACATTATTGCCTCTCATTATTCTGCCCCCTTTACGTCTTCGCCGGCCATTTGCTTCGGCAGCACCTTTGCGCCTGCGCCTACGGTTACGCCTGCGCCTACAACCGCAACGCCCCAGTCGTCAAGATTATCCATATCCTCGGGTCTTTGACCCACTACCGCGCCCGGCTCAATAACCGCGCCCTCGGCAACTATGGCATACTGAACAACCGCGCCCTTTTTGATAACGGTGTTGGGCATGATTATCGAATCTCTGACGACCGCGCCCTCTTCAACCGTTACATCGGAGAAGAGCACCGAAAAATCTATATTGCCGCATACGTCGCAGCCCTCTGTAATCATAGAGTTCTGCACCGATGCGCTCTCTGACACATAGTGCGGAGTAGAAGAGGTGTTTTTGGAATAAATCTTCCACGAAGTGTCGGTGAGGTCAAGGTCAACCTTGGGATTTAACAGGTCGAGGTTCGCCTCCCACAGGCTGTCTATCGTGCCGACATCTTTCCAGTATCCGTCAAAGGGATAGGCAAAAAGTCTTTCGCCTGCCTCGTGCATTGCGGGGATAAGGTCGTGACCGAAGTCGTTGCTTGAGTTCGGGTTTGCCTCATCGTCAAGCAGATACTGTCTGAGCTTTTTCCATGTGAACATATAAACGCCCATAGATGCCTTGTTGCTCTTGGGATTTTTGGGCTTTTCTTCAAACGCGGTTATCGCGCCGTCGTCGTCCACAAACATAAGTCCGAAGCGCGACGCCTCCTCCCACGGAACCTCAAGCATGGCAATGGTGCAGTCTGCGTTTTTCTCTTTGTGATAGGTGAGCATATCGGAATAATCCATTTTATAAATATGGTCGCCCGAGAGAATAACGACATATTCGGGGTCGTATCTGTCAATAAAGTTTATGTTTTGATAAATTGCGTTTGCGGTGTTTTTATACCACTCCGTTCCCTCTATCTGCTGATAGGGTGAGAGAATGTGCACTCCTCCGTCCGCTCTGTCAAGATCCCACGCGTGGCCGTTGCCGATATAATCGTTAAGCTCAAGCGGCTGATACTGCGTGAGCACGCCGACAGTGTATATGCCGGAGTTTACACAGTTTGAAAGAGGGAAATCAATAATACGGTACTTTCCGCCGTAGGGTACGGCAGGCTTTGCAATGTTTTTTGTGAGTATTCCGAGTCTGCTGCCTTGACCGCCTGCAAGGAGCATCGCAATACATTCATGCTTACGGGACATTGTTCTAAATCCTCCTTCTTTTTATCATGACGGCAACAGATTATTTTTTGCCGCCTTTGTTTGCCGAGGGCTTTTTGCCCCCTGCTTTTCTTGTTGGGTTTTTCTTTTTGCATTTTAAATACAGAGCGCCGAGGCCGGGCAAATCCAGCTCAATGCTGTTTTGCTGTGAGTGCATCGGGATTTTTTCGCTCTTTATAACGCCGTGCGAACCGCCGCCGCTGCCGCCGAAGCACTCGTCGTCGGAGTTCAGCAGCACCTCATAAGTGCCGGCAAAGGGAACGCCGATTCGGTAATTCTCACGTCTGACGGGGGTAAAGTTGCACACTGCGATTATTTCTTTTTGGTCTTTATCCTTGCGCCTGAAGGCTATTACGGAGTTTGAGTTGTCGTCGCTGACTATCCACTCAAAGCCCTCCCACGAAAAATCGTTTTGCCAAAGCGCGGGCGTTTTTTTATAAAATTCGTTGATCGTTTTTACAAATGACTTTAACTGTCTGTGCTTTTCATAATCGAGCAAGAGCCAGTCAAGCCCCTGTTCGTAGTTCCACTCGATAAACTGACCGAACTCCGTACCCATAAAGGTGAGCTTTTTGCCGGGGTGAGCCATCAGGTAGCAGAAGAACGACCTCACGGAGGCAAACTTTTCTTCATAAGAGCCGGGCATTTTGTTTATCAAAGAGCATTTGCCGTGAACAACCTCGTCATGGGATATGGGCAAAATGAAATTCTCAGAAAAAGCGTAGAAAAATGAGAACGTAAGATTTTTATGATTAAACTTTCTGAAATATCCGTCCAAAGAAAAATATTTAAGGCAGTCGTTCATCCAGCCCATGTTCCATTTAAAGTTAAAGCCGAGTCCGCCGTCGCAAACAGGCTTTGAAACCATGGGCCATGCCGTGCTTTCTTCGGCAATCATCAAGATGTCGCCATGCTCGGTGAAAAGAACGGTGTTTAATTTTTTGATAAAATCTATCGCCTCAAGGTTTTCGTTGGAGCCGTATTTGTTGGCGACCCACTGACCGTCCTCTCTGCCGTAGTCAAGATAAAGCATAGAGGCGACCGCGTCAACGCGCAGACCGTCTATGTGATATTTTTCTATCCAGAAAAGCGCGGACGACATCAAAAAGCTTCTGACCTCGTTTTTGCCGTAGTCAAACACCTTTGTGCCCCATTGCAGGTGCTCGCCCTTGCGAATGTCCTCATATTCGTAGCACGGCTCGCCGTCAAACTCATAAAGGCCGTGCGCGTCTTTGGGGAAGTGCGCCGGCACCCAGTCTAAAATAACGCCTATGCCGTTTTGATGAAATTTGTTTATGAGATACATGAGATCCTTCGGCTCGCCGTAGCGCGAGGTGGGGGCAAAATAACCCGTGACCTGATAGCCCCATGAGCCGTCATAAGGGTATTCGCCGAGCGGCAAAAACTCAACGTGGGTGTAGCCCATGTCTTTAACGTAATCACACAGCGAATCCGCAAGCTCGCAGTATGAGTAAAAGCTGCCGTCGCCGTGCCTTTTCCATGAGCCGGCGTGAACCTCATAAATATTCATCGGTCTGTCATATGCGGGCTTCGCTTTTCTCTCTTTGAGCCATGCGGAGTCGCTCCACTCAAAGCCGTCAAGCTCATAAAACTTTGAAGCGGTGGCAGGTCTTGTCTCTGCGTGAAAAGAGTAGGGGTCGGCTTTCATTATAAGTCTGCCGTCGCGCGAAAGAACGGAGTATTTGTAAATATCAAACTGTTTTATTCCGTCCGCAAAGCCCTCCCATATTCCGCCGTCGGTAATTTTTTTCATGGGATTTTTTTGTGCGTCCCAGCCGTTAAAATCGCCGACAACGCTCACGCTCTCGGCATGAGGTGCCCAGGTGCGGAACACAACTCTGCCGTCATCACAGCGGTGCGCGCCGAGGAAGTCATGGGTCTTTGCGTTTGAGCCCTGATGAAACAAAAACACCGGGGTCTCATAGCTTTTTGGCAATTTTTTCTGCATTTTATGCACGTCCTTCCTCAGTAATATTGTTATTCAGCATATATTATAGCAAAAGATTTCTGAATATTCAATAGTTTTTGACTATTATATTCAAAAAATACAGTGCCCTGCCTTGCCGTCTTTGTATAGTTTGTTACAAAAAAGCTCTTTTTTCTCACATTGCCGCAAAATGCCGCGGTGTTGACAAATCAGGCAGAGAAAAATATGATAATAAGCGAAAAAAGTACTTGTCAACCGACGGTTGACCGAAGTTCAAGCCTAAGTATGCAGACTTTTTTAAAAAGCCGTGATAGAATTTTTAAAAATTATATAAAGCGGAGGATTTAAAATGACGCTTTGCGAAAAATTATATGAACTCAGAAAGAAAAACTCTCTCACGCAGGAGGAATTCGGCGAAAGAATGGGCGTATCGCGACAGGCGGTTTCTAAGTGGGAGACCGGCACGGCGATGCCGGACACGGATAAGCTTATTCAAATTGCGAAATTTTATAACATCACTCTCGACAGTCTTTTGAACGATGAGGCAGACACAGCACCTCAAAAAGAGGAAGTGAAATCTGCCGAAAGCACGAAAACCGCCAAAGCAGTCTTGGGGACGTGCGTGATGACTTTATCTGTCATTTTCGGTGCGGTGTTTGCGCTCGGCGCGGCATTTTTAAAAAGTAAAAATGCCGAGTTCACCTTTGACATAACGGTTTATATTGCCGCAGCTGTTCTCATTGCAATGTTTTTCGGCGGAATGTTTCTTATTATGAAAAAGAAAGGCCGTGCCGTTCTGATTGCAAAGGCCGCCGCGATACTCATTGTGCTGACCGCACTGCTTGCAGGCGTTATTGCACAAAGCCAAAGCGGCAAAACCTATTCTCTTTCACCGGATAAAAATTATCTTCTTGTTCTAAAAACAGACAAAAACGGGCAGACAGACCTATACCGCACATACTATGCTTTTGTTTGCAGGCAAAAGACGCAGTTCCCATACACCGTGGCAAAAAAGCCGAAGCTTCAGTGGCTCACAGACGACATATGTGCCGTCACATACCTTTCGCAGGACGGTAAAACGCACCAGTATGTTGCAACTTACGGCAACTGCGGCAGTGCAATATCTTATGATGACTGATGACCCGCGCAGTGCAATCTACGGCGAATGGACGGCAGAGGGTGAGAACACACCCGGGTGGGCGCTCACGACAAACAGCGAGGGTATAAAGCTCGTCGGTGGAAATTACAGCCATGTTTTTTCTTACAGCGACTGCATACCGTTCGGCACTTCGGCTGTGGTTCTTTGCGTAAGAGGATACCCGAAGTGGACGGTCTGCATAGAGGAGCAGGCAAATGAAATCAGCGTTTGCAAGGTGGATACAGGCAAAACCGCACCGTTAAAATTTATAAAAACAAGCGATAATGCCGAAACTACGGAGCCGGATACTTCCGAAGAATACGACGGTGAACAAATTGAAAAGAATACTGCCGAATTTGCAAAAGAAATCTACGAGCAAAAACTCAAACCGGAGGGATTTTCTTATGAAGAAAATTATGATGCACGCGGACATTTAAGAGCAGACCTCGGCAATAAAACAGATGAAAACGGTAACGAGTATTCTTATTATCTGAGTATTTATAAAATTGACGGCAGCAAATATATTTACAATCTTTTAAAAGCGTCAAACGGAACCTATGACGCCGAAACGCTGAAAAGCTTTTGCTTTGACGCACAAACAAATCAAATTTCTTAAAAACATTGCATACAATAATTTCACTGTTATTAGTGCTTGATTTTTTGCTCTCTTTAATATATAATTTTTTTAATGTGTGAACGAGGGGAACTTAACCTCTCTTTATCTAAGGAGGAATTTGATGAAAGTCGGCGTAGTAGGTTACGGCGTAGTCGGCAAAGCCATGCACAAGCTTTTTCCCGATGCGGCGGTTTATGACGAGCCTTTGAATATCGGCGAAAGAGCCGAAATAAACAGTTGTGACGTATCTTTTGTATGCGTTCCCTCCCCCATGGCAGACGACGGGAGCTGCGACACTTCGATAGTTGAGGATTGCCTCGGCTGGATGGAGTCGGACGTCATTGTTTTGCGTTCAACCGTTCCCGTGGGATTCACGGACGCAATGGTTGAGAAAACAGGCAAGCACATTGTTTTTCAGCCCGAATATCTCGGTGAAACGGTGGCTCACCCGTTTGTTGATATGAGCAACCGCGGCTGGGTTTCGCTCGGCGGCGAACGCTACGGCGTTGATAAGGTTATAGACCTTTATCACACAGTTTATAATGCGTATATCGAATACCATATAACAGACGCAAAGACCGCAGAGCTTGCAAAATATATGGAAAATTCTTTCTATGCCGTTAAAGTTACTTTCTGCAACGAAATGTTTGACGTTGCCGAGGCTATGGGCGTTGATTATAACGAGCTCCGCGAGGTATGGCTTGCGGACCCGAGAATTTGCAGAAGTCACACGCTTGTTTATCGCAACAAGCGCGGCTACAGCGGCAAGTGCCTGCCCAAAGACACAAATGCAATAATTTATCAGGGCAACAAGCTCGGTGTGGATATGAAGCTTATGGAAAGCGTAAGAGAAAAGAACTATATCTACCACCCCGAACTTAAAAAGCCGACAAAATAAACAAATCGGCATATAAAAAAACAAAGCTATAATCCGCATCGGTAAACGCCGAGTGTGAATTATAGCTTTTTCTTTAATGATTAACTTTTTTGCTCTGTATCAAATGCTTTATGTTTATGCAAGCGCTTTGCCGAGAGCTTCGCAAGCCGCGCAGGCTTCGTCATCGGGTGCGTCGTTGCAGGTTACGCTGTCGCAGGCAAGAACTGCGCCGTCCTGCGTGCAGGTCTCCTCCCAGTTTCTCATCCATTCGCCGTCGCCCCAGCCGTATGAGCCGAAAAGCGCAACCTTTTTGCCGCCGAGCTTTGGCTCGCAGGCAATAAACATCGGTTCAAATTCGCTCTCTTCAAGCTGTTCAACACCCATTGAGGGACAGCCGAAAGCGATTGCATCAAATCCGTCAACCATATCCTCGGTGAACTCTGCCGCGGTGTAAGTCGAAACCTCTGCGCCTGCCGCCGCCGCGCCGTCGGCTACCTTTTGCGCCATTGCCTCGGTGTTGCCTGTGCCGCTCCAATAAACTACTGCTATTTTACTCATAATAAAAACCTCTTTCTTTATAATAATGCCGAGCCTTGCCTATGCGGCAACCGTCAGCTGTAATACCGTTCTGCCTTGGCTCCAGAGCCTTGTGTAGACCTCGGTGCATTTTTTAAACTTGTCAAATGTCTTTTTTGCGCTGCACTCGTCACAATAGACCTTCCAGCAACCTGTGCATTTGCAGTTTTTGCCCGAGTTTTGTATAAACCCTATTACATCGCCCAAAGGATAGCCGAGAAAAATGCCTATTTCATGCGGAAAATCGCCGCCATGCGAAAATCTTTCTTTTAATTTTTTCAAAACCGCCTCGGTCGAAAAATCCGTATATCCGCATTTTTTCAAAAACGAACGCACTCGCGCGTCTTCTAAAATTTTGCCGAGTGCGCCCGCTCGGTAGACGTAAACAAGTGCACTTTTTTCATCTTCTTTAAGCACAAAAAAGCGAATACCCGATGAATACAGCACTCCGCCCCACTCTGATAAATTCTCTTTCAGCTCGCATTTGCCGCAAAGGGCGCAGTTAAACAAGCTGCCTGTTTTTAACGAAGCCAGCGTAGGGGCACAGTTTTTAATCAGGTATTTTTCAAACATAAATTTCTCCTTTAGTTAGTCACAGCTAACTTATGGGCTCAAAATCGGCGGCTTAGTTAGTTGCCGCTAACTGTATAATAGCATACATGGTTATTGTTGTCAATACGCTTTTACAAAAAATTATTCGGCACTGCTGTTTATCGTTCTCTTTTGCAGCCGCAAGCAAAAAAGCTATAACCGCACAGGCAACCGCCGATGTGATTATAGCTTTAATCAGGCTGATATTATATAAGGTTTTCGCTGAAATCTATTTCTATCTTTTTGTGGTCTATGCGTATCTGCTCATATTTGACCCCGGCAGCGTCAAACATTCTTTTAGATGAGCGCACGCTGTCGCTTTTGCCGTATTTATCCGAAATATAAAGCACCTTTTTTATGCCGCTTTGAATTATCGCCTTTGCACACTCACAGCAAGGGAAAAGCGCAACATAAATCGAGCAGCCCTCAAGGCTTGTGCCGCGGTTATTGAGTATTGCATTGAGCTCTGCATGGCAAACATAGGGGTACTTTGTCTCGTAGCTGTTTTCGCCCTCGCGCTCCCAGGGGAACTCATCGTCACTGCAGCCTATCGGCAGACCGTTGTAGCCTATCGACATTATTTTTTTGCTCTCGTTGACTATGCACGCGCCGACCTGCGTGTTCGGGTCCTTGCTTCTCTTTGCCGCGAGCAGCGCTATCCCCATAAAATATTCGTCCCACGAGATATAATCTTTGCGTTTTGGCATAAAAAGACCCCTTTTCGGCGGATTTATAATGCTATTCTAACACAGACAAATAAATTTTTCAACAATCTGTAAATTTTATAAAAACCGATTGTATAAAATTTTTATTCGTGATATAATTAAACGGTTAATATTGCATACGTGCGGCTTTGCCGCTTTAAGCACAGCAGATTTCTATGAAGTAAGGAGATCAATATGGGTTTAGTAAAATTACTTTTTGGGGATTACTCTAAAAAAGAAGTTAAAAGAGTTACCCCGTTAAAAAACAAGGTTCTTGCCCTTGAAGAAGAGTATGCCGCTCTTTCGGACAGAGACCTTCAGGCAAAAACTCCCGAGTTTAAAGAGAGACTCAAAAACGGTGAAACGCTTGACGATATTTTGCCGGAGGCTTTTGCCGCCTGCCGCGAGGCTTCGTGGCGTGTGCTCGGCATGAAGCACTTCCCGGTTCAGATAATCGGCGGCATCATTTTGCACCAGGGCAGAATTGCCGAGATGAGAACAGGTGAAGGCAAAACGCTCGTTGCAACTCTGCCGGCATACCTCAACGCTCTTTCGGGTGACGGCGTTCACATTGTTACCGTCAACGATTATCTTGCACGCCGCGACTCGGAGTGGATGGGCAAGGTCTATCGCTTCATGGGTCTTTCGGTCGGTCTTATCGTTCACGGCCTCACCAATGAAGAGAGACAGGCGGCTTACAACGCCGACATAACCTACGGCACAAACAACGAGATGGGCTTTGACTATCTTCGTGACAACATGGTTCCCTACAAAGAGCAAAAGGTTCAGCGCGGTCATAACTTTGCTGTTGTGGACGAGGTTGACTCGATTCTTATCGATGAAGCGAGAACACCGCTTATCATATCCGGCAGAGGCGACCAGTCAACAGAGCTTTATACAATGGCTAATAACTTTGCCATGACCCTTAAAATGTCAAAGGTTAAAGAGATTCAGTCCAAAGAAAACGCAGAGGACGTTGCGGACGGCGACTTTATTGTTGATGAAAAAGCAAGAACCGCAACCCTTACAAAATCCGGCGTTGAAAAGGCGGAGAAATATTTTAATCTTGATAACCTCATGGACGCCGAAAACATGACAATTCAGCACCACATCAACCAGGCAATCAAGGCAATCGGCGTTATGCAAAGAGACATTGACTATGTTGTTAAAGACAATCAGGTGCTTATTGTTGATGAATTTACCGGCCGTATCATGCTCGGCAGACGCTATAACGAGGGCCTGCACCAGGCAATCGAGGCAAAAGAGGGCGTTAAGGTTGAACATGAGAGCAAAACCCTTGCAACAATCACTTTCCAAAACTACTTCCGCCTTTATAAAAAGCTTTCGGGTATGACGGGTACGGCAATGACCGAGAGCCAGGAGTTTAACGAAATCTACTCTCTCGACGTTGTAGAGATACCCACCAACAAGCCGATGATTCGTCAGGATTACCCGGATGTTGTTTATAAAACAGAAAAAGCCAAGTACGAGGCAATAATCAAGCAGGTTATTGAGTGCCACGAAAAAGGTCAGCCCGTGCTTGTAGGTACTATATCAATCGAAAAATCAGAGGTTCTCAGCAAGCTTCTTAAAATGCGCGGCATTAAGCATGAGGTGCTCAACGCCAAGTTCCACGATAAAGAGGCAGAAATCGTTGCCCAGGCAGGTAAGTTCGGCGCGGTCACAATCGCAACAAACATGGCAGGCCGCGGTACCGATATTATGCTCGGCGGTAACTCCGAATTTTTGGCAAAGGCAGAGATGCGCCGCCTCGGATATTCCGAAGAATTGATTGTTGAAGCAACCGGCTTTGCAGAGACAGACAACGAAGATATAATCAAGGCGAGAGAAGAATATCAAAACCTTGAGAAAAAATATAAAGACACCATTAAGGACGAGGCAGACAAGGTTCGCGAGGCGGGCGGTTTATTCATAATCGGCACAGAGCGCCACGACTCACGCCGAATAGACAACCAGCTGCGCGGACGTGCCGGCAGACAGGGCGACCCCGGTGCAAGCCGCTTCTACCTCTCGCTTGAGGACGACCTTATGAGGCTCTTCGGCGGCGAGAGACTGTCTAACATGATGAACGCGCTCAACACCCCCGATGATATGCCGATAGAGTCAAAGATGGTTTCAAAATCCATCGAGAGTGCGCAGAAGAAGAAAGAGGGTCAGAACTTCGCAATCAGAAAGAACACCCTCCAGTACGACGACGTTATGAACCGCCAGAGAGAGCTCATCTACGGTCAGCGTAACAGAGTTCTTGACGGTGAGGAGTTAAAGCCCGCAATCCTCAAGATGATGGAAGAAACCATAAACGAATCGGTAGACTTCTATTGCTCCGACGCTTTGCCCAAGGAGGAATGGAATGTTGCGGGTCTTCGCAGCAAATTCAAGGGCTGGCTCACAACCGATGACGACTTCCCGAATGACGAGCTTGACAGAGAAGAGACAAAGAAAACGCTCTATGAGCGCGGCGAGGCTCTTTATAACGAGAGAGAGCAGGAGCTCGGCGACGAAATAATGAGAAGCCTTGAAAGAATGGTACTTCTCAGAAACGTTGACTCCAAGTGGATGGATCACATCGACAACATGGACGAACTTAGAAGAGGTATAGGTCTCAGAGCCTACGGTCAGCAAGACCCGATCGTTGCCTACCGTATGGAAAGCTACGATATGTTTGACGAAATGAGCGAATCCATAAGAGAAGAAACAGTCAGACAGATGCTCACCATTCGCATAAAAACAAAAGAAGAAACCGAAAGAAAGCAGACCGCTAAAATAACAAGCGAGTCCGGTGCTTCGGACGGAAGCGAAAAAGGCAGAACCGTCAGAAAGGGCAAAAAAGTAGGCCCTAACGACCCCTGCCCCTGCGGCAGCGGCAAAAAGTATAAAAAATGCTGCGGCGCTCCCGGTAAAAAGGCAGACTGATTGAGCTGCCGATAAATTCGGCACAACCTTAAATTAAAAAGCTATGATTCGCAAACGGCGGCTAAAAATATACCGAATGTGAATTATAGCTTTACTTTTTATCGGCACACGGCATTGTTCTTGACAATGATTTTTTGCTTTGCTAAAATAAGACCTATCATAAAACAAAGGCGGTAATAAAAGTGAAAAAATTTATTTGCATCGTTCTTGCGCTAACGCTTGTTTTCGGCTCATCTCTTGCCATCGGAGCTTTTGCAAAAGAGAGCGAAAAAACAACGGGTTTTGCCGTAGCTTCGGATATTCACTATGTCACACCCACCAAAAATGCGAATTCCACACCTGCGGACGAGGGAATAGAAACCACCTTTAACTCGGAGGGCGATTCGCTTTATAATCAGAGCGGCTTTATCATTGACGAGTTTTTGCGGCAGTGCGCCGAAAACCCCGATTGCCGCTTTGTGCTGATAACGGGCGACCTCGCAACTCACGGCAGAGATTTCGCCTCCGAGCATGAGGCTCTTGCCGCAAAATTCAGAAAATTTGAAAACGAAACCGGCAAACAGGTCTATGTTATAAACGGCAATCACGACAACACCTCAAAGGGCGTTATAAGCCACAAGGAGTTTGTCTCGATTTATCACGAGTTCGGTTATGACGAAGCTCTTTCCACCGATGAGGGAACCTGCTCATACAGCGTCAACTTAGACGATGAGTACACCCTTGTCGCCTTTGATTCCTGCGACGAGAGATACAGAGTTGTACCCAACAACGACCTTTCGAGAATGAATTGGGCAGTTAAGCAAATCAGAAAAGCCAAATCAGAAGGCCGCAAGGTCATTATGATAATGCACCACAATCTTTTGGAGCATAACCCCTATCAAAAAATCACAGAGAAAAATTATGTTGTCGATACACCCTATTCGTTTGCGGGGCTGCTTGCCGACATCGGCGTAAAGCTTGTTTTTACGGGTCATACACACAGAGAGAACGTCACGTCATACACAAGCTTTGCAGGCAACACGGTTTATGATTTTTCTATGCCGAGCCTTGGCAATTTTCCGGCTGAGTATAAATTTGTTAAAATAACCGATGAAGAAATAAATTACGAAACCAAAAAAATAGAGCATATTGACGCAGATAAGCTTGCCGAAGTCTGCAAGGGCTTCAGCGATGAGGATATTGCTCTTATGAAAAACGATTTTCAGCAGTACACATGGAATAAATCGTTTAAATATTATTCCGAAACACTCAGCGAAGATATTTCGCCCGAGCTTCTCGGCGTTGAGGAATCAAGCGCGCTTTACGGCAGGCTGAAGCTTGTCACGGACGGAATAAAAGAGATGTTCAACACGCCGATTTATGCCGAGGGCGGTATTCGGGATCAGGCGGCAGAGTACGGGCTTACCGTTCCGCAGAGCGATTATCAAACGCTTTGCGAGGCACTGACCACCGCCGTGCTCAGGTGCAAAATAGGCGAAAAGGTCTATTCGCAGGATTCGGACGACTTTAATCTGATTATAAAGCTCCTCGCTTTTTCTGTTCGCAAGTCTGCGGCAGACGCGGCTGACGAAGATATATTATCCGATGCCAACGCACTTTTGCAAAAGCTCGGCTACAACGGAACGGCTGCCGACAATATGCTCAAAAATTTCAGCGAAAAATACGGCTATGCAACACCGGAGGAAAAAGAAGCTCTCTCGGTTGCGTTTGCCCTTTTCGGCGGATATTGCAGCGAAACAGACGGAGTGGATAACCGCAGCGGAACAATCCCCGGCTACGGAATAAAAGAGGGAACGCAGAATAAATTTGTTGCGATGTTTGAAAACACGGCGCGCGAAATTATAAAAATAATCAAAAAGCTGCTCTCGGTTTTTGTTCCGATGCCCATAAAATAAATAAATTATATGCAGGTTACCCGTCAAACGCAAAAAGCTTTGGCGGGTAACCTTGTTTTTGCTTGACTTTTATGGCAAAAGGTTTATAATAAAACTGCAGTTAGCTCTCACTAACTAAATGTGGGAGCATATTTTAAAGCTATGGGTTAGTCAAATCTAACCAGAGGAGTTGAGTTATATGCAAAAAATCACGCTTAAAATAGGCGGCATGGCGTGCGGAATGTGCGAGGCGCATATCAACGACGCCGTAAGAGAAAATTTCAAAGTCAAAAAGGTCACGTCGTCCCACGGCAAGGGGCTGACCGAGATAATATGCGAAAACGATATTGACAAAGAAAGCCTTAAATCTGTCATTCAAAAAACGGGCTACCGATTGATTGAGATAACCAAAGAGCCTTATGAGAAAAAGGGCTTTTCGCTGTTTCATAAAAAATAAGAGAGGTGCATTATGGAGATTGTAAAATTTGATAAAGTAAGCCGCGTCTACACAAGCGGCGACCATGAGCTTCGCGCTCTTGACAATGTGGATATGACGTTGGACGAGGGCAAATTCGTTGTCATTCTCGGCCCCAGCGGCGCGGGCAAAAGCACTCTTTTGAATTTGCTCGGCGGGCTTGACAGCCCTACGGACGGAAAAATATTTGTTGAGGGCAAAGATATTTCAAAGCTCTCGGACGACGAGCTTGCGGACTACCGCGCGCAGACTGTTGGTTTTGTTTTTCAGTTTTATAACCTTGTGCCCACCCTCACGGTGCATGAGAATGTCGCGCTTGTAAAAGAAATTGTGCCAAACTCCTTTTCGGCAACAAAAATGATAGAAGAGGTCGGCCTTTCCGACCATTTAAAGAACTTTCCGGCAGAGCTCTCCGGCGGAGAGCAGCAGAGGGTTTCTATTGCGCGTGCGCTTGCAAAAAATCCTAAAATTCTGCTTTGCGACGAGCCGACGGGTGCGCTGGATTCCGAAACGGGCGTAATGGTTTTGAAACTGCTTCTTAAAATGGCGCGCGAATACGGCAAAACTATTGTTATTGTTACTCACAACCAAAACATTGCCAAAATGGCAGATGTTGTTTTGCGCGTTAAAAACGGAAAAATCATCGCAAAAGAAGAGCAGCCCGATCCCTTGAGCGCAGACGATATAGATTGGTAAAAGGGGTGAACATATGCTTTTTAAAAAATTATGGCGCACAATGGGGCTTTATAAAGCGCAGTTTATATCCATGATAATTATGATTGCCCTCGGCGTCGGGGTGTTTATCGGCTTCAACATGGAATGGATGACGATAGACAAAAACACCTCCTCTTTTTTTGAAGAAACAAATTTTGCGGATTACAGAATATACTCCGATGAGGGCTTCGGCAAGGATGACCTTGAAAAAATATGTGCCGTTAAGGGCGTTGACGGAGCGTCGCGTTTTCTCGATGTCAATACAGAGGTCAAGGGCGCAAACGGCAACAGCCTTGCCCTGAGCGTAACTGAAAACGAGAATGTCTCGGGCGTGTATTTTGTTGACGGCGAAGAATATGACCCGCAAAGCGAAAACGGCATATGGCTCAGCGACAGATACGCAAACGCGAACGACATATCTTTGGGCGATAAAATGACGCTTGTTTATAAAAACATTGAATTCGACGGTACGGTGAAAGGGCTTATAAAAGCAAGCGAGCATATGATTTGCGTGCGTGACGAGAGCCAGCTTATGCCGGACTACTCAACCTACGGCTATGCCTATATTTCACCGAAAATGTATGAAAAAACATTGGGCACGGCATATTATCCGCAGCTCAATGTCATAAGCAAAGAGGATAAAAAGGATTTTATGGAATCCGCAGAAAAGGCACTCGGCAGAACGACGCTTATTTTGACAAAGGACGAAAATATATCCTACTCCGGCTCAAAGGGCGAAATTCAAGAGGGGCAGACTATGGGCTCGGTTCTGCCCGTGCTGTTTTTGCTCATTGCCGTGCTGACCATGGTCACCACAATGCACCGCCTTGCGGCAAAAGAGAAAACGCAGATAGGCACCTTTAAGGCTCTCGGATTTAAAGATAAAAAAATAATCCGCCACTATTCCTCATATGCCTTTATAATAGGGTTTACGGGTACGGTTTTGGGTGTTGCAATCGGCTGTGCGCTTGCGTGGATGATTATGAATCCCTCGGGAACAATGGGCGCATATATGGATATGCCGAGCTGGAAATTGTATATGCCGTGGTACTGCTGCCTTATGCTTGCCGGCATAATCGCAATGCTGACGTTTATAGGCTTTCTCTCTGTCAGAAAAATGCTTAAAGGCACTGCCGCGGACGCACTGCGCCCCTATACCCCCAAAAAGGTTAAGCCGCTGCTGATAGAGAAAACGTCGCTTTTCCACAAGCTCTCCTTCGGCACAAGGTGGAATTTGCGTGATATAATGCGCCACAAATCCCGAACGGCAATGAGCCTTATTGGCATTTGGGGCTGCATGACGCTCATAGTCGGCTCAATGGGCATGAGAGACACAATGATGTCTTTTTTGAACACATACTATGACGAGGCAATGAATTATTCCTCGCGCATCTATATTGCCGAGAATGCTGACAGAGGTGAAAGAAACAGCCTCATAGATAAATACAGCGGTGACTGGAGCGCTTCGGTGAGCGTGCAGATAGAGGACGACAAAGCCGTTTCTCTCGATGTGTACAGCGTTAAAAACGGATTGCTCCGCTTCCCGGGGAAAGACGTTGACTTTTTGAATATAGGCGATGACGGCGCATATATCTGCCGCAGAATTGCCGATGAATACAATCTTTCGGTCGGCGATAAATTTCGCGTCAGTCCTTACGACTCCGACAAGGAATATGAAATGACCGTCAGCGACATAGCGTACAGCGTATCGGAAAATATTGTCGTCAGCCCCGCCTACGCGCAAAAGGTCGGTATACCCTATACGGTCGATTCGGTCTATACAAAAACCGATAAGTCCGACATAGCGTTAAGCGACACAATAAAATCCGTGCAGTCAAAGCAGATGGTTATTGACTCGTTTGACTCCTTTATGGAGCTTATGAACACCATGATATTCGTTCTTGTTCTCGGGGCAATGCTTTTGGGAGTGGTTGTTCTCTACAACCTCGGCGTTATGAGCTACACCGAGCGATACCGCGAAATGGCAACGCTGAAGGTGGTCGGGTTTAAAGATAAAAAAATCGGCAGGCTTTTGATAACGCAAAACCTGTGGATGTCTGTAATCGGGGTTTTGATAGGGCTTCCGTCCGGCGTGTTTGTGCTGAGCTATCTTATGAAAGAGCTTGCGAGCGAATACGAGCTTAAAATTCATCTCGGCCCCGCAACCTACATAGCAGGCATTGCGCTGACCTTCGGCGTGTCAATGCTTGTGAGCGTGGCGGTTGCCAAAAAGAATAAAAAAATAGATATGGTTGAAGCACTCAAGAGTGCCGAATAAAAAGCAAAAGCTATAATTCACGTCGGTAAATTATACCTGTGAATTATAGCTTCTTTTTAGTTATGCGGTTATCAGTCGGCGATGATTTCACCCATCATGCCGGGTTTTGCAAACGCGGCGTTTGATTCGTCCGTATCAATGTGCATTGCAAGGGCGTATTTGGGGCTTACTCTTACAACGACGTCGCCGAAAACAAGGCTTCTGCCGTCCGAATCCACCTTAACGCTTACAATCTGCTTATCCTCAATGCCGTATTTTTTCGCATCCTCGGGCGTAGCATGGATGTGGCGCTTTGCAACGATAACGCCCTCGGCAACATCTATTTCACCTGCGGGGCCAACGATTTTGCAGGCGCCGCTGCCCTTTATGTCGCCGGATTCGCGACAGGGAGCGTCAACGCCGATAGACCTTGCGTCGCTTGCAGAAAGCTCTACCTGTGTGTCGGGGCGAACAGGTCCGAGAATAGAAACCTTGGGGAACGAGCCCTTTGAGCCTATAACCTGAACTCTCTCTTCGCACGCAAACTGACCGGGCTGCGAAAGGTCCTTTTTCTTCGTCAGCTCATATCCTTTGCCGAAAAGCGTTTCAAGGTCCTTTTGCGACACATGGACGTGCCTTGCGGATGTTTCAATCAATACTTCTTTACTCAATTTTAAAAACCTCTTCTCTATTTAGACGGAGCAGCCTCCGTTCATTACCACTTAATGTCAAACTCCTGGATAATGCCGAAAGGAGCGGTAATGCCGCCGAAAGAGGAGACATGAAGCTTCCATACAAAGTCATATTTTGCATGAGTTACATGACCTGTTTTAGCGTCAATATCAGCAACTATCGTGCCGTTTGAGAAACCTATCGAAACATCTCCGAGCATCTTTTTAAATGCGCCTGCATTATCATAAATTGACTGAACTGAAACGATTGAAACCGCCTTTGCGTGGTGACCCGAGCCGTGAACGGTGTTGCCTGTGAGCGCGTCGTCAAGAATTTTGATTGTGACGGTATATACGCCGTTCTTCTCGCTTATCTTAGCGTCTTTAATGTCGGCCGTTGTGAGCTTGCTTGACCAAGACTCGTTCTCAACGGGGAAAATCTTGTTTTTATCCGCTCTTGAGGTTGCGGTTACGCCGCTTTTTTCTTTGTTGACGCCCATGTTGGATTCAATAAGCTTATTTACGGTTCCTTTGAATGCACCGAGTGAGCCAAGCTCAACGCTTGCCGCCTGATAGTTCTTTTCGAGTGTTTGGGTTACCGATTTTGCGCTCGGCTTAACGTCGTTTATCGACTTGTTGAAATAATCGAGAATTTCCTGCTTTGATGCCGGAGCCTTGTTTGCGCCCCCGGCATTGCCCTTGTTTGTGTTCGCCGCCGTGCCGCTTGCGCTGCCGGTCTGCTGTGTGCCGCCGGTTGAATCCGCGGCGTCCGACGAATCGCCGGGCTGAGAGGGCTGCTCCTCTCCGCTGTCTGCGGGGGCTTCGCTGCCGGAAGCATTATCACCGGCATAGTCGCCCTGTGCGGGCAGAGCCGATTGCGCGTTTTTTGAGTATGACTCCGCAATCGAAAGGTTGGTATCCGAAAAAACACCCAGGCATTTGCCGAGCGTGACCGCAACGAGCGCAACGCAGCAAACAAGGGAGATACATTTAATCACGGTAGTTTTAATATCGCTCGAGGATTCCTGCGATTCATTTGTTTCTTGTTGAAGATTGTTTTTATTTTCTTCCATAAGAAAGCCTCCTAAATTAAAACATTCAAGCACATTATACGGCATTTTTCTCCGTTTTGCAACAGATTTCGGTTTAATTTATCTGTTGTTAAAAAATGTATATGATAAAAAGAATCAGTGCGGCATAAAAAAGTGCAAGAGCCATCAGCCATTTGTCGTGAAAAATGACCGAAATCGGGTCGCCGTCTGAATCGCCCTCAAGGGTCAGGCTGTATTTCATGCAGATTATGACAACAAGAGGAATAGTGAAAATAATTTTGTCCGAATACATTGCCACCGTGCCGGAATCCACGCACCACAGCGAATAAAAAACTATACCCAGCCCCAGTGTCATATACATATTTTTATCAAGAAAGCTGCGGTTGTAAAATTTTAAAACCTTTCTGGTTGTGCCGCCGCTGCCGCCAAGCTCTCCTCTGCGCTTGCCGAGTCCCATATAAAACGAAAACGCCATCACCGTGAGATAAAGCCAGTTCGACACGGGAATATCGGTTATCGCCGAGCCGTAAATAAGCCTTATCAGATAGCCGGAAACAAGAATGAGTATATCTGCAAGCACAACGTTTTTAAGACCAAGGCTGTACCCAAGATTGAGCGCGATATATCCCACAGTCAAAACCCAAGCGAGGATGTTTGTTTTGCACACAAACCAATTTATTGCCATGGCACAGGCAAAAAGCAAAACGGCAAAAACGATTGCTGACGGTTTTCTTATTTTTCCGCTTGCGATAGGTCTGTTGCATTTCGTGGGATGCTTGCGGTCGTTCTCTGCATCGCAGATGTCGTTTATGATATAAACAACCGAGCTTATAAGGCAAAAAACACAAAATCCGCCTATGACGCTCAAAAGCTTTTGAATGTTGGTTATACTGCCGTTAAAAAAGATGGGCAAAAAAAGTATAAGGTTTTTTATGTAGTGCTTAGGGCGCATGAGCTTTATATAATTTTTCATTTCTTTACCCTCCTGCGATGAATTTTTACGCATATGCACTGCACCGTCAGTGCCGCCGCCATTATCAAAATCGGCAGCATGGGCAAATGGTAGCGCGGGCCGCCGACAACAAGCATTGTTGTGCCCACAACCCCTGCCGAGGTGAATATAAACGGCATAAACGCCGCCGCTCTGCGCTTAACAAGCAAAATAATTATTGCCGCAAAGCCGAGGCAAAGCGTGAGAAGATAAAAAGCCTCTGTGTAAATGCTCGCAATGTCTGCAAGGCTCAGCGGTTCTGCGCTTTTGTGAAGCACCTTGTTTATTATGTCTTTATAAAACGCCGTACCCATGGTCTTAACGTCCTCGCCGTAAAAGGCAGAGCAGGCATAAGTATCCGAATACATTGTGACAAAAAACTTCTTCGGCATTAACGCAAGGTATTTGCCGGGATTTTTCTTTATCCAATCCACCGCCTGCTTTTTATAAAAACCGCCGATTTCTTCATAGGTCATCTCGGCCTTTTCCTCCGGCGCAATATAGCCCGAATTGCCCTCTTCAAAAACGGAGTATTCCGATGTTCCGTCCGCACCGTCAAACGCGCCCATTATGAGGTTGTAGCTGCCTGTTGTAGATTGATACTCAAACCGACCGAACGAAATATATGTGAGCGTGCCTATGGTGCAAACCGCCAAAACAAAGCTCAAAACAAATGCCGCTGCGCGTTTTAAAGGCACGCGGTTGTTTATCAAAACCCATATACCGCCGACAAAAAAGACTATCGCGAGCGGTCTTACCCAGCCTGCAAAGGCAAGAAGCACACCGGATAATATAAAATTTATTCCCTTTTTGTTATAGAGCAGCGCAAACGCCGCAAATGCCGCCGCAGTGAATAAAAGATCGGTGTGAACAAAAGTAACTTCTGCCCAAAAAGAAGCACTGAGCGAAAAAATAATTATAAAGTAATACACCGTCTGCGAGCCGGGCAGGAGCTTTTTTAAAATATAACAACACGAAAAAAGTATGACGTAAACGCTGATAAAATTAAGCGCATAAACAGGAGCTATGCTCCCTGTCAGCTTTAAAAAGAGTATGAGTATATTAACAAGACCGTTGCCGAAAAGGTAGGTGTCGTGAATATTAAGCTTTGACGGATACCACACTCCGTTTTCGTATGCGTTTTTTGCAAGGTCAACATACTGCTTTGCGTCCGACGTTGGCTCGGAAATGTGAGTGAAGAGCAAAAAAAGCTGAATACAAGCCATAACCGCAACGCATATTGCGCTGATTATTTTAAGAACCTTGTTATATTTTTGCGAATCTATATTCAGCACGTCAAGCCCTCTTGCCGCGCGCACGTCAAAAATCTGACGAAAAAACATAAAGCCACCCCGCAGAAAAAATATATCATTTTAAAGTATATCATAACAAAAAAACACTGTCAAACAGTGCCCGCAAAAAGCAAAAGCGGCACGTCATATCATTTTTTATATGCGAATATATCGTTATACATATAATATATCAGATATTCTATTGATTTTTTCGACAGCGTATGATATAATTTTTTAGTATTGAAATTGATATTTATTTAACAATTTTGGTGGCTACATTTTTGAAGGAGGAGAAAACTTAAATGCTCAAAAAAATCAGCAAAATCCCTTTCAGGGGCACTCCCGAGCAAGAGGCACAGCTCAGAGCTGTCATAGAAGAGTGTAAGGACGACAAAAGCCTTCTTATGCACGTTATGCAGCAGGCTCAGGGAATCTACGGATATCTTCCGATTGAGGTTCAAAAGATGATCGCGGACGGCATGGGCGTTCCGGTAGAAAAGGTCTACGGCGTTTCTACTTTCTACGCACAGTTTGCGCTCTCACCCAAGGGCGAATACAACATATCCGTATGCCTCGGAACAGCTTGCTACGTTAAGGGCGCACAGAGTCTGCTTGATAAAATCACCGAGATTCTCGGCGTAGGCGCTGGCGAATGCTCCGACGACGGCAGATTTTCTATCGAGGCGTGCCGCTGCATAGGCGCTTGCGGTCTTGCTCCCGTTCTTACCGTCAACGACGAAGTTTACGGCAAGCTCACGGCAGACGACATTAGCGGTATCCTTGCAAAATACACAGCATAAATATGCGAGAGCTTTCGTTAAATATTCTTGACGTTGCTCAAAACTCAATATCCGCCGGTGCGTCTTTGGTTGAGATAAACGTTATCGAACAGGATTTTGACAGCACTTTGACCGTTGAAATAAAAGACAACGGCTGCGGTATGGACGGCGAAACACTCAAAAAAGTGCAGGATCCGTTTTATACGACCCGAACGACAAGAAAAGTCGGCATGGGCATACCGCTTTTTAAAATGGCGGCGGAAATGACGGGCGGCAGCTTTGAAATAAGCTCCGAGGTCGGCAAAGGCACCCTTGTCAGGGCAGTCTTTAAGACCGACAATATCGACTTTACCCCTTTGGGCGACGTTGATTTTACAATAGTCACGCTTGTTACCATGAACACGGCAATAGATTTTATCTATCGCTTCAAAAAGAACGAAAATGAGTTCGTTCTGTCTACACGGCAGTTAAAAGAAATACTCGGCGGCGTTCCGCTGAGCGAGCCGGAGGTCACGGTGTGGCTTAAAGATTATTTGAAGGAACAGACACAAATTATCCGCGGAGGTGTTATTTAAGTGAAAACACTTGAAGAATTGATGGCAATTAAAGCAAGAGCCGAGAAGCAGATGAATGTCAGAGAAGAAGAGGGCGCAGGCATACGCATTGTTGTAGGCATGGCAACCTGCGGTATCGCCGCAGGCGCAAGACCCGTTCTCGGCGGCTTTGTTGAAGAAGTGGCAAAAAGAGGACTTAAAAACGTATCTGTCAACCAGACAGGCTGCATCGGCATGTGCCAGTATGAGCCGATAGTTGAAGTTTTTGAAGAAGGCAAAGAAAAAGTAACATATATAAAGATGACTCCCGAAAAAGTGGCGCGTGTTGTTGCCGACCACATTGTAAACGGCAACCCCGTTGTTGATTACACGGTAGCATCACTTGACAAATAAGGAGGATAAGCAAATATGTATCGTTCCCACGTTCTTGTCTGCGGCGGTACCGGCTGCACTTCCTCTAACAGTGCGGCTATCATCGAAGCTCTTGAAAAAGAGATCGAGGCAAAGGGACTCAAAGATGAAGTAAAGGTTATCAAAACAGGCTGTTTCGGTCTTTGCGCGCTCGGCCCGGTTATGGTTGTTTACCCCGAGGGCTGTTTTTACAGCGAGGTTAAGGTCGAGAACATTCCCGAAATAGTTGAGGAGCATCTTCTCAAGGGCAGAATTGTTAAGCACCTGCTTTATGATGAGACGGTTCAGACCGAAAGCATCAAATCAATTAACGAAACCAATTTCTATAAAAAACAAAAGAGAGTTGCTCTTCGCAACTGCGGCGTTATCGACCCCGAGAATATCGAAGAGTACATCGCTATGGACGGTTACCAGGCTCTCGCAAAAGCTCTTACAGAGATGACTCCGGAGGACGTTATAAACGTTGTTAAAGAGTCGGGGCTCAGAGGGCGCGGCGGCGGCGGATTCCCCACAGGTCTTAAATGGAGCTTCACCGCCAAAAACGAAGCCGACCAAAAATATGTTGTCTGCAACGCCGACGAGGGCGACCCCGGCGCGTTTATGGATCGCTCCGTTCTTGAGGGCGACCCCCACTGCGTTATTGAGGCAATGACAATCTGCGGCTATGCAACGGGTGCGACAGAGGGCTATATTTACGTCCGCGCAGAGTACCCGATAGCTGTTCACAGACTTGAGATTGCCATTAAGCAAGCAAAAGAATACGGCCTTTTGGGCAAAGATATATTCGGCTCGGGCTTTGATTTTGACCTTCATATCCGTCTCGGTGCAGGCGCATTCGTCTGCGGCGAAGAAACCGCGCTTATGACCTCTATCGAGGGCAACCGCGGCGAACCGAGACCCAGACCCCCCTACCCGGCGGTCAAGGGACTTTTTGCAAAGCCCACAACAGAAAACAACGTTGAAACCTTTGCAAACATTCCGCAGATTATTCTTCACGGCGCAGAGTATTTCAACTGCATGGGCACAGAAAAATCAAAAGGCACAAAGGTATTTGCGCTCGGCGGCAAAATCTGCAACACGGGTCTTGTTGAGATCCCCATGGGCACAACCCTTCGTGAAATCATAGAGGACATCGGCGGCGGTATTCCGAACGGCAAAAAGTTCAAAGCCGCACAGACGGGCGGCCCCTCCGGCGGATGTATCCCGGCCTCTTTAATAGACACCGAAATCGACTATGACAACCTCACCGCAATCGGCTGCATGATAGGCTCCGGCGGACTTATCGTTATGGATGAGGACAGCTGCATGGTAGACATTGCAAAGTTCTTCCTCGATTTCACGGTTGACGAATCCTGCGGCAAATGTACTCCCTGCCGTATCGGCACAAAGAGAATGATGGAAATTCTCGAAAAAATCACAAGCGGCAAAGGTACGCTTGAGGATATAGACGAGCTCGAAAGCCTTGCTTCTTATATCAAAGACAATTCGCTTTGCGGCCTCGGTCAAACAGCCCCCAACCCCGTTTTGGCAACGCTTCGCTTCTTCCGTGATGAATACATAGCTCACGTTGTTGACAAAAAGTGCCCCGCCGGCGTATGCAAGGCTCTGTTGAGCATTGTTATAGATCAGGATAAGTGCCGCGGCTGTACTCTTTGTGCAAGAAAATGCCCCGTCGGCGCAATCAGCGGAACAGTTAAAAATCCGCACTCTATCGACCCGGCAAAATGTATCAAGTGCGGCGTATGTATGGATAGCTGTAAGTTCGGCGCCATCTCAAAAAGATAATTAAAGGAGCGTGTCAGTAATGGAAATGGTAAATATTAAAATCAACGGCATGCCCTTGAGCGTGCCCGGCGGAATTTCTATCCTCGAAGCCGCAAGATATGCCGGCATAGATATTCCCACTCTTTGCTATATGAAAGAGATAAACGAAATCGGCGCCTGCCGTATCTGCATGGTTGAGGTCAAGGGTGCAAGAACTCTTGTTTCTGCCTGCGTTTTCCCCGTCAACGAGGGAATGGAAATTTTCACAAACTCCGAGAGAGTAAGAAATTCGAGAAAAATAACTCTTGAGCTCATTCTTTCAACACATAACCGCTCCTGCCTCTCATGCGTAAGAAGCGGAAACTGCGAGCTTCAGTCACTCTGCCTTGAATACGGCGTTGAGAGACCCGACCGCTATGACGGTGCAAAACCCGTATATGCGATTGACGACTCTATGCCCCACATGGTAAGAGATAACAACAAATGCGTTCTCTGCCGCCGCTGTGTTGCCGCCTGTGCAAACCAGGCAGTGTCTGTTATCGGCGCAAACGCAAGAGGATTTGACACTCATATCAGCTCGGCTTTTGAGCTTGACCTTGACAGCTACTCATGTATCGCCTGCGGTCAGTGCATAGTCAACTGCCCCACCGGCGCACTTTATGAGAAGGACGACACAGACAAGGTTCTTGCCGCTATCAACGACCCCGATAAATTCGTTGTTGTTCAGACCGCTCCGGCAGTCCGTGCGGCGCTCGGCGAAGAGTTCGGTTATGAAATCGGCACAGACGTTGAGGGCAAAATGGTTGCCGCTCTTCGCAGACTCGGCTTTGATAAGGTGTTTGACACAAACTTCTCTGCCGACCTCACTATTATGGAAGAATCCCACGAGCTTGTAGAGAGAGTTAAAAACGGCGGAGTATTGCCGATGATAACCTCTTGCTCACCCGGATGGATTAAATATTGCGAGCACTATTATCCCGATGAGCTCGATCACCTTTCAACCTGCAAATCACCCCAGCAGATGTTCGGCGCAACCATAAAAACATGGTATGCACAGAACATGGGCATTGACCCGGCAGACATTGTCAGCGTCAGCGTAATGCCCTGCACAGCCAAGAAATTTGAGGTTGGCAGAGACGACCAGGACGCTGCCGGCTTTGCGGACGTTGATATTTCAATCACAACACGCGAGCTTGCAAGAATGATCTCCGGCGCAGGCATCAACTTTAATCTTCTCCCCGACGAGCAGTATGACAATCCCCTCGGCGAGGGCACGGGCGCAGCCGTTATATTCGGCGCAACCGGCGGAGTTATGGAAGCCGCGCTTCGTACAGCGGTCAAAACCCTCACAGGCGAAGACCCGGCAGACCCCGAATTCACAGAGGTTCGCGGTATGGACGGCGTTAAAGAAGCAACATACAGCGTCGGCGGTCTTGACATCAAGGTTTGCATCGCAAGCGGAACAAAGAACGCCAAAACCGTTATGGATAAAGTCGCTTCGGGTGAATGTGACTATACCTTCATCGAAATTATGGGCTGCCCCGGCGGCTGCATAAACGGCGGCGGACAGCCGATTCAGCCCGCTTCTGTGAGAAACTTTGTTGACGTCAAGAGCCTTCGCGCATCCGTTCTTTATAAGAGCGACGCGGCAAAAGAGGTTCGCTTCTCCCATGAGAACAGCGCAGTTAAGAGAGTTTATGACGAATTTTTCGGCGAGCCCGGCAGTCACAAGGCACATGAAGTTCTTCACACTTCATATGTTAAGAGAGGACTTTATAACGAGCAGTAAGCTTAAAATCTAACAAAATCCGAGGTTCGGTTCAGAGCCTCGGATTTTTACGTTATCTGTTGTTTGCCATAAAACATCTGCACAGCCGTCACAGTCTCGGCGCATATTATCCCGAGCATAAGATATAAACGAATATGGGCATATTTTTTTTGAGAAAAGGGCATAAATATTGAAATGTAAGGTGAACTTATGACAAAATTAGATTTATATTGGATGACAAATCATGACCGGTTTGAGTTTGACGAAAGCGGCAATGCTCACTTGACGTCAAAAGCAACACCTGAAGCTATTGAGAGTTTTAAAAAGTATAAACAACAGCTTATTGATAAAAATGATTCTATATAAAATCAAGCAGTGCCGAAAGGGTGATTTTTAAACGGCAAACATTACACGGAATAAACAAAAGCTATAATTCACACTTCTCTTACTGTTTGTGAATTATAGCTTTTTTAGCAAATTTATTTGAGTATTTCGGTCAATTTTTCTGCGGCGGCGTTTATTTCGTCGCACTCGGCAAGCTCAACCGCACCCTTGTCAACAAGCTCTGCGTTTTTGCTCTTAATCGGCAGCTTTGCGAGCACGGGGATATTCATAGAAGCCGCAACTTCATCAATTTTGCTCTCGCCGAATACCGATATTTTTTTGCCGCAATCCGGGCACTCAAGATAGCTCATGTTTTCAATAATTCCGAGTATCGGAACATTCATCATCTGAGCCATGTTGTATGCCTTTTTGACTATCATTGTTACAAGGTCCTGCGGAGTTGTGACAACAATAATTCCGTCCAGCGGTATGGACTGAAAAACGGTAAGCGGAACGTCGCCTGTTCCGGGGGGCATATCTATAAACATATAGTCAACGTCGCCCCAAAAAACCTCCGTCCAAAACTGCTGAATAACGCCCGATATTACGGGGCCGCGCCAAATAACCGGCGACTCCTCGGAATCAAGCAAAAGATTTATAGACATTATCTCTATACCCGTTTTGCTTTTTGCGGGCAAAAGACCCATTTCGTTTTGCATTGCCGGGCCTTTTATGCCAAAAGCTTTAGGTATCGACGGCCCTGTTACATCAGCATCCATAACGGCGCAGGCGTTGCCTCTGACCTGCATTGCCGTTGCAAGCATTGAGGTTACGAGGGACTTTCCCACTCCGCCTTTACCGCTGACAATTCCTATAACCTTTTTTACGCTGCTGTACTCATTGCAGGCTATGTGCATATCCTGCTCGCCGCTGTTGCAGCTTGATGAACAATCGGAGCAATTTCCGCTGCATCCCATTCAAAGCATCTCCCTTAAAATTGTTTTTTCCAAAGCCCTTGCGCTGTCCTCCACAATTTTAGCGCACGGGCGTTTTTTATAATACTGCTGTGTTCTCTCCTCCGGCTGTGAGCTGCTGTCGGCTCCCGTGCCCAAAAGCAGTTCGCGGCACACGATTGACGGATTTGTCTTTTTAAACTCGTCGGTGAATTCCCTCACCTTTTCGTAGCAGAGCTTTTTGCCGTCTCTGTCCGCACCGTCCGTCGCGCCGTATTTAAGCCCGATTACCATTACCGCTCCGGATACGGCTCCGCAAAGCTCCCTTTGTCTGCCGCACCCGCCGCCGAGACCTGCCGAGAGTTTGAGCGCGGTTTTTTCGTCAATACCGAAAAGGTCGGCATAAGAGGCAAAAACAGACTGAGAGCAGTTGTAGCCCTCGTGAAACAGCCGAACGGCTTTGTCAGTTCTCTCGCTCATTATAAACCCTCCTTTTGCAGTATTATTATTCTATCACAACAAAAATAAAATTCAAGTGCTATTAAATTTGTGAAGCGGCAAACCGAAAAAATGTGCGTCTGCCATATTGAGATTTTTCCAAAATCAGGATATAATATGATTAAAATTTGCAAAGGGGATAACATTATGCCGCTTCAGATAGTAAGAAACGATATAACAAAAATGCATTGTGACGCCATAGTGAACGCCGCAAACAAAACCCTGCTCGGCGGAGGAGGAGTTGATGGCGCAATTCACCGTGCCGCAGGCAGAGGACTTTATGCCGAATGTCTGAAACTCGGCGGCTGCCAAAGCGGCAAAGCTAAAATAACAAAAGGATATAATCTTCCGTGCAAATACGTTATTCACACTGTGGGACCGATTTGGAACGGCGGCAGTCACGGCGAAAAAGAATTGCTTGAATCCTGCTACCGTGAATCGCTCGCTCTCGCAGAAAAATACAAGTGCGAAACCGTTGCTTTTCCGCTTATCTCTTCGGGAGCTTACGGCTACCCCAAAGAAGACGCGCTTCAGGTTGCCGTGAGTGAAATAAGCAGTTTTTTGCTAAAGCATGATATGCTGATTTATATTGTCGTTTATGACAAAAGCAGCTTCGCCGTGAGTCAAAAGCTGATTAAAGGCGTTGCGGAATATGTTGACGAAAACTATGTTGAAACGCATTTCTGTGCCCGCAGCATAGAACCGGATGCCATGCCGCATGCGGTCGTGTACACCGCAGCCATGCCGAAAGCGAGCCTTAATGACGCGGTAAAAAACCTTGACGAGAGCTTTTCTCAAACTCTGCTCAGAAAAATTGACGAAAAGGGCTTGACCGACGCGCAGGTTTATAAAAAAGCGAACATAGACCGCAAGCTTTTTTCAAAAATCCGCTCCGGTAAAAATTACAAAACCAGCAAGCCCACGGCAATCGCCCTTGCCATCGCCCTCGAATTAAGCCTTGACGAGACAAAAGATTTGCTTATGAAAGCAGGCTTTGCCCTCTCGCACAGCAACAAATTTGACGTGATTATAGAGTACTTTATAAAAGAAAAAAATTATAATATTTTTGAAATAAACGAAGCTCTTTTTGCCTTTGACCAGCAGCTTCTCGGCGTTTGATTTGTCGCCCCGTGCACAATATAAAGACTTTAAAAATCAGGAGTTGCAGCAAAATGAACAATGCACTTATCAACTGTTTTAACGACACATTAAATCTTTGCAAAAACAATGAATTGAAAGCTTTAACTGAAAAATCCAGAAATTCCACAAAAGTTTATTTTGAAAATTTTACAGCTGAGCAGATTAAAAAAGGTGAAACAGCTGAAATTTCAGTCGAAGACACAACAACATTTTCCGCCGCAGCGCAGTATCATCATCTTGGTAAAGTAGCTGTTTTAAACTTTGCAAATCCCGAAGTGCCGGGAGGCGGAGTAAAAAACGGGGCAACAGCGCAGGAAGAGTGTTTGTGCAGATGCAGTAATCTTTATCCATGCCTTACATCACAGGTTGCAGCAGAAAATTTTTATAAATATCATCATATGTTTGGACGATTCTTTTATTCAGACCGTGTCATATATACAAAAAATGTTACCGTCTTCAAAAGCGAAGATTTAAAACTGCTGGATCGCAACCAATGGTTTAATGTTGATGTTTTAACCTGCGCCGCGCCGCTCCTTGTCAAAATTAAAACATATATAAGTAAAACCGCGCTTTGCAACTTTTTTAAATCTAGAATAAAAAATATATTTAATGTTGCATTAGAAAATAATATCGATGTTTTAATACTCGGTGCATTCGGTTGCGGAGCTTTTAAAAATCCTCCGGATGTTGTTGCAAAAGCATTCAAGGAGGTTGTTTTTGAAAACGGCTACAACAACTGCTTTAAAAAAATAATATTTGCAATAAAAAATTCAAACAATAATGATCCCTATGATCCGTGTCCAAACCTTATGGAGTTTGAGCGTGCTTTTTATGGAGTGTCTGTTGAAGCAAACGAATTACGCATTAATGACGGTTATAGCTTAGAGTTCATAAAGCTTCCATCGGGTAAAATAATAAAAAGTCCTGAAAAATGTCAGTATTTCGAATGGCAAAACAGTAATAAGTTTAACGGCAAGTTAATTTCAATATTGGGAGATTCCATAAGCACCCTTGACGGCTACAACCCGGATGGGTACAACCTATTTTTTACCGGAAAAGTCTGTCAAGAAAGCGGTGTTGCAAACATGGCAGATACATGGTGGGGACAAGTTATAGAATATTTAGGTGCAGAACTTCTGGTGAACAATTCATGGTCCGGAAGTCGTGTAACAAAACTCCTCGAGAGCGATACACTGTTTCCGTCGGGCTGCAGTGATGAAAGAACAGGTAATCTTCATGCAGCCGACACACTGCCGGATATTATCATCATCTATCTTGGCTTAAATGATTGGGCAAACGGTGTTACGCCCAACAATACAAATCTTGAAAATAATTGCAGCCCCAAGTGGGATGAATTTCAGTTTTCTTATAACGCCATGATTGAAAAAATAAAGCACAACTATCCCAAAGCAGAAATATGGTGTTGCACGCTCTGTTCATCGTTTATGTCTTTAAATCCGTACTTTTCATTTCCGGAAAAATTTTGTGGTATACATATAGAAAAATATAATGATATTATAAGACTGACAGCTCAAAATCAAAATTGCAAACTTATTGACTTATACAGTTATAACATCCACTATGACTCTATTGACGGTATTCACCCAAATAAAGCAGGCATGTGCACTTTAGCATTGCTGATCCTTCGAGAAACTCTTGATTGCGCAGGTGCCCGGTTTCTTGACTGCGAAAAAGAACATGAATATATTATTAATAGCAAAAGAAATTTTGTTTGCAAAAAATGCGGCAAAACAATTTCCTCTTATAACTATTACAAATATAATTTCCCTGCATTAAGAGACGAATACATAAACAGAAACAAAGCCAAAACAGCCGAGCTTTTTCCCGGAGTTCTAAAATTGACAAATTTAAATTCAAATGAAAAAAACGAATTTGTCGCCAATTCAATATCATTAAGAATAAGAAATAATTGTGCTGTCTTTTTTTATACTGTTGATAGCTCAGTTGCTTCATATGCAGATTTTTTGTACGAAAACAAAATCTGGTATTTAAGAGATAATAATTCACAAAACGGCACGTGGCTTAACGGCGAAAGAATTTTGCCAAACAAAAAATATGAACTTTGCTCCGGTGATGAAATTGATTTTGCCGGTAAAGAAATTTTTGCTTTTTATAAAAAATAACATTTGTCGCCCCGTGCGCGACACATTGCGTTCTCAAAGCTTTTATAATGTGATTGTAAGGTTCAGACCTACAATCACATTATTTTTTTCAGGAGGATATCACCATGAAGAAAGACAAAAACAACATCACGGAGCTTGTATTTATTTTAGACCGCAGCGGCTCAATGTCCGGGCTTGAAAGCGACACCGTCGGCGGATTTAACTCTATGATTAAAAAGCAGAAAAAAGAAAGCGGAGAATGTTATGTCTCGACCGTTTTGTTTGATAACGTGAGCGAGGTTCTGCACGACAGAGTGAAGCTCTCTGACGTGCCGAAAATGACCGAAAAAGATTATTTCACACGCGGCGCGACCGCCCTCATAGACGCAATAGGCGGTGCAATCCATCACATTGCAAACATTCATAAGTATGCGAGAAAAGAGGACGTGCCGGAGCACACTATGTTTGTAATAGTAACGGACGGATATGAAAACGCAAGCCGCATTTACAGCAGCGACAAGGTCAAAAAGATGATTGAACTCGAAAAAGAGAAATACGGCTGGGAATTTCTTTTTATCGGCGCGAATATCGACGCGGTTGAAACCGCAAAGCATTTCGGTATAAACGCCGACAGGGCTGCCAATTACCACGCCGATTGCAAGGGCACAGAAGTTCTTTACGAAGCCGTTTCCAAAACGGTCAGCGCCTACCGCTGTGCCGCGCCGCTTTCCGCAAACTGGAGCAAGAAAATTTCGGACGATTTTAAGAACAGAAAAAAATAAACGCGCCTACTTTTATTTTTGCCGAGTTTATAGTATAATAATTTTGTATACGTACACCCGAGCGTATAAAAATATTATCCGAAGGGGAAAAAATTATGGCAAAAAATATACTTGTCACCGGAGGCGCCGGTTTTATAGGCAGTAATTTTATATACTATATGCAAAGAAAGCACCCCGATTACAGGCTCGTGTGCCTTGACGCACTCACTTATGCCGGCAATCTTTACACGCTTGACAAGGCGAGGTGCGACAGCTTCCGCTTTGTTCTCGGCGACATAACCGACAGAAAAACCGTCAACGCTCTTTTTGAAGAAGAGAAGTTTGACGCAGTTGTCAACTTTGCCGCAGAGAGCCATGTTGACCGCTCAATAGAAAACCCGGAGATTTTCTTAAAAACCAACATTCTCGGCACACAGGCACTGCTTGACGCGTGCAACAAATACTCGGTTCCGCGTTATCATCAGGTATCTACAGACGAGGTCTACGGCGATTTGCCGCTTGACAGACCCGACCTGTTTTTCACAGAGAGCACGCCGATTCACACCTCTTCGCCGTATTCCGCGAGCAAGGCGTCTGCCGACCTTTTGGTTATGGCTTATCACCGCACCTTCGGCACACCGGTCACAATTTCGCGCTGCTCCAATAACTACGGCCCTTATCAGTTCCCCGAAAAGCTTATCCCTTTGATGATTGCAAACGCGCTTGCCGACAAGCCTCTGCCCGTTTACGGCGAGGGGCTGAATGTTAGAGACTGGCTTTATGTTGACGACCACTGCAAGGCGATAGATTTAATTCTTGAAAACGGCAAAATCGGCGAGGTCTACAACGTCGGCGGTCACAACGAAAAGGCTAACATTGATGTTGTTAAAACCATTATAAAGGCCGTAGGCAAGGACGAGAGCCTCATAACCTATGTCAAAGACAGACCCGGTCACGATATGCGCTATGCAATTGACCCGTCCAAAATCAAAAAAGACCTCGGCTGGTTCCCCGAGACTCCGTTTGAAGAGGGTATTCAAAAAACCATCACCTGGTATCTTGACAACAAGGAATGGTGGCAAAAAATACTCAGCGGAGAATATAAAAATTACAGGAGGTTTGAATGATGAAAAAAGCTGCACTTATTGTTCTTTCTGTTTTAATGATAACCTCTTTTGCCGCCTGCCGCAAAAGCGGCGACCTCGGCGATCAAACAAAAGTCAATGACTCGGGAGTTGTGGAATATAACACCGTCAGCACCTTCGATTACAGTGAATTTGCAAAAGAGCATGAAAAAAATTCAACCAAAGAAGGCTTTGTGAACACAAAGGAATCCGCCTGCCGAGACAAGGGAACGGCAAAAGCCCTTGCTGAAAAAGAGCTTGCGGACGATTTCACATACGACACCGTTAAAATCGCATATGACCGCACCGAAGGAATATGGAAAGTCGAATTTTCGCAAAATGCCCAAGGCACAGGCAAATTAAGCGTGTGCATAGAGGATTCGGGCATCACAAAGCTTGTTGTTAAGGAGTGACGGCATGAAAGCAATCGTATCGGTTATGGGCAAGGACCGCGTAGGCATTATAGCCGAGGTCTGCACGCTGCTCGCTGAAATGAATGTGAATATAAACGACATAAACCAAACTGTTATGCAAAACGACTTTTTCACGATGGTCATGCTCACAGATACAGGCAAAAGCCCCTTGAGCTTTGCCGAAATCAGTGAAAAGCTGAGCCTGAAGGGTGAAGAAATGGGTCTTGCAATCAAAATTCAGCTTGAAGATATTTTCAACGCGATGCACAAAATCTGAGAGGGGTATTGCTTTGATAAATATATCAGATATTTTACAGACCAATGAAATGATAGACCGGCAGCATCTTGACATCAGAACTGTCACAATGGGCATATCTCTCAGAGACTGCTGTGACCCCGACATAGATAAATGCTGTGAAAAAATCTATAACAAAATAGTGTCCTCTGCCAAAAATCTTGTGCCCGTGGCAGAGCAGATAGAGCTTGAGCTTGGTATACCGATAGTGAACAAGAGAATTTCGGTAACTCCGATATCAATTATTGCCGAGAGCTGCGAGAGTGATGATTATGTTCCCATTGCCAAAACGCTTGACAAGGCGGCAAAAAAATGCGGAGTAAATTTCATCGGCGGATTTTCGGCTCTCGTGCATAAGGGATACACCGAGGGTGATAAAAACCTTATAAAATCTCTGCCCCGAGCACTTGCCGAAACCGAAAGGGTCTGTGCAAGCGTAAATGTTGCCACAACCAAAGCCGGCATAAACATGGATGCCGTGGCTCAAATGGGCAGGGTTATAAAAGATGCCGCCGAGCTTACAAAAGATACAGACGGGCTCGGCTGTGCAAAGCTTGTTGTTTTTTCAAATGCGGTTGAGGACAATCCGTTTATGGCAGGTGCTTTTCACGGCATAGGCGAAGCGGAGCGCGTTATCAACGTGGGCGTTTCGGGTCCGGGTGTTGTGTATCACGCACTGCAAAGCGTAAAGGGAGAAAGCTTTGACGTTGTTGCCGAAACCATCAAAAAAACCGCATTCAGAATAACAAGAATGGGTCAGCTTGTGGCGCAGGAGGCTTCAAAGCGTCTCGGTGCAGAATTCGGCATAGTTGACCTCTCGCTCGCGCCCACCCCCGCAAAGGGCGACAGCGTTGCGAGAATACTCGAAGAAATGGGGCTTGAGCACTGCGGAACCCACGGCACCACCGCCGCCCTCGCCCTTTTGAACGACGCAGTTAAAAAGGGCGGCGTAATGGCCTCCTCACACGTCGGAGGGCTCAGCGGAGCGTTCATCCCCGTATCCGAAGACGAGGGCATGATAGAGGCCGTTAAAGTCGGTTCGCTCTGCCTTGAAAAATTAGAGGCAATGACCTGCGTTTGCTCCGTAGGTCTTGATATGATAGCCGTACCGGGCGACACGGACGCGGCGACTATTTCGGCAATAATTGCAGACGAAGCGGCAATAGGCGTTGTCAATTCAAAAACAACAGCCGTCAGAATAATCCCCGCCGCAGGCAAAAAAGAGGGCGACGAGGTCGAATACGGCGGACTTTTGGGTATGGCTCCCGTTATGCCCGTTAAGAAATTCTCAAGTGAAAAATTTATCGCTCGCGGCGGCAGAATCCCCGCGCCGATGCAAAGTTTAAAAAACTGAGGTGTAAAATATGTCGTTTGACCTTTTATCTTTAATCCCGTTTTTTGTTGTTGTCGCAATAATGTTGGTTAACGCCACAATATCAACGGTGATATGCATTCTTGTTTATAAAGACGCACAAAAGCGTGATATGAACCCGGTGCTATGGTCTTTGATTGCAACTTTGGTGCCGTCGCTGATAGGTCTTATAATTTATTTGGTCGTCAGAAGCGATAAAAAGAAAATACTTTTATGCCCATGCTGCAAAAATCCCATTAAAGAGGAGTATTCCGTGTGCCCGAATTGCGGCAACAGGCTCAAAACCGTTTGCAAAAACTGCTCTATGCCGCTGCGCCCCGAGTGGAGGGTCTGCCCCAACTGCTCCGCACCGGTAATTGAGGAGCCAAACGCCGTTCCGCTATCTCCGGCTAACAAGCCGCCCAAAAAGAAGAACGGTGCTCTTGCGGCAATAATAATTTGTGCGATTATTATTCCGTCATTGCTTGTATCTGCCGTGTTTGGCGTGCTATTTTGGTCAGTCGGTGACATTACGCAGGCTTCCGGCAGCGAGGCCGCATGGCTGACAAAAGAGGATCTCGAAGAAAAATACCCGTCTCTGTCTCTATGGGTAAAAAGCTGTGACCAAATAAGCAAAGACGAAGTATTTATATATTCTGACGAGATTGAAGGCAGAATGTTGATTTATGTCAAAAATCACGGCAACTCTTTGGATATTTATGCAACGGAATATGATTTTTGGAGCAATGCCACGCTCCAAATGACGCTGCCGCAGACAAGCAAAAACACCGAAGAAACATATACGCTGTTGTTTGTTGACACTATGGTATCTGCCGAGGACGTAACTTTTATATGCAATTCGGAATATATAACTCCCGTAATAGAATATTGCGAAAAAATGCCGGATGTTTTATCTGACTTGCCCGACGGCATCAATTCATTCTTCCCTCAGGTTTTGGCAAACGACTCCATTTAAAAGCTAAAGCTATAATTGCCAAAGGTATCAAAGCCTTATGTGCAATTATAGCTTTTTTCGGCATTTAAAGCTTGCCGTGTTCTGCGGCTTCTATTCTTCTGATAAGCTCGTTGAGCTCTGCGACCGAGCCTATTTTGCCGTCGCTTTTGTCAATGTGATCCTTGATTTCGCGCGGCAGTGAATAATACTGTTTTTTAAGCTCGTCATTATTATCATAAAAAGGCATACTATCCCTCCATCGGGTAGTATGCCTCGTTTAATTTTGTTTATTCTTTATTTTTCGTTCTTTTGCGACGAGCCGAATTCTCTCTCGACCGGGGCGCAATAATATATTTTATCGTTTGCCCTGCCTTTGACCGAGTTTATGCGGTGCTTCATAGCCTTTTTCTTTTTGCTTTTTAACAAAGCGCGAACTTCTTTTTCGGATATATATATCTTTTCGTCTCTGTCGGAGCAATTCGGGTGGCACGCGCCGCATTTTAAGCAAATATAAATTCCGCACACGGGGCATCTGGGGCTGTCTGCCGAATTTACCTCGGCCTCGCAGTTCCAGCAATAGCTTCTGTACGGTGAATATACAGGGTAGTGATAATTAAGATAAATGTTGCAAATTGCCTCTTCACGCTCGGTGAAATTGCCGTATTTTATGCTCATTAAAAAATCATCAAAAGAATCTTTAATGTTATAGAGTATCTCGATAACCCGGCGGTGAAAAAACACAAGCAATATCAGCACAATCGCAACCGCCGCGAGCGCGATAACATACGGTATTGGCATTTATTCTCCTCCTTTAAAGATACTTATGCAAATTTATCCGTTACCTTATGATTATATACTAATTCTTGATTTTGTGCAATAGTATTTATCTCTTTTTTCATCTCATCGCGTTTGAGTGACAGGAGACATTCGTTTTTATACACATCAAAATATTCGCTCGGCGAGGATTTCATATCAATTTTTTGAATAAGATATATTCCTCTTTCATATCTGAAAACCTGCACGCTGCCCGTCTGTATCTCAGATATTTTTTCAAACATTCCGCTTGGGTATTCCGTATCGTCCGAACGCAGGAATTTAACCTTGTCATCATAATCCACAAGGTCAATATACTTCTCTGCCACAGAGGACATCTCTGCGCCGCTCCTCACGGAATTTCGCATATTTGTAAATTTTTTGGTTATCTCTTCAACCTCGGCCTCGTCAAAGCTCTCGCCGTTTTCTTTTTTAAAATTTGCCGACATTATTTTAACCGCGGCGTAATTTGAATAAAAATAATTTTCGAGCGTTTCGGTCGGCTCTTCTTTTTCTCCTCCCTCGCCGTAAACGGTGAGCGTGAGTTTATCCGTCAATGCGTCATAAGACAGTACCTCGCACAACGCCTCTTTTGTAACGGAGTATTTTTTATAAAAGGATGAGTACATCTGCCACATGCTTTTGGTTTTTGAAGAAACCGAAACCTTTTCTTCCGCAGAGAGCGAAACGCCTTTTTCCGCCGCCAAAAGCCGACCCGAAATATATTCGGCGCAAAGCTCTGCCGCAATTTTTTCTTTATCTTCTTCGTCCTTGTATTCATCCGAGTTTGCGGCAACGGAATAATAGTAGCCGTAAATCTCTTTAGAGACGCTGTTTTCGCCGACTTTAAGAGCGTAATTCGCACGCGTACAGGCGCAAAGCGACACCATGCACAGCGCACAAACCGTGAGCGCGGATATAACTCTTCTCATTTTCATCGCTCCCGCCTCCTTTTAAGATGTATATTATATCATATTTTATGCAATCTTTCAACACCGCAAAAGGCGTCAGCAGAAAGACAAGGATTCAAAACCCTATCTTTCTGCTGACTTTGTCCAAATAAAATGTTAAGGCTTATAAACCTTTACAAGCTTTAGAACTGTTCTTGTTCTCTGTCAGACTTTTTACGTCTTAATATGATTAAAACAACAACAGCGGCTACAAGTACAACACATCCTGCTATTGAACCTACAAACAGCGGTGTATTGTTTACAAACGCAACGAAACGACTTGTTGTTATACTGAAGTTTTCTACGCCTGCAGTAACTTCAGGGTTAACCATGTCGGTAGCTATAACTTTAAGATTATGTTTTGAATCTTTAAGAGTTGTATTACCGTTAACGGTTATTATGTATCTGCTGTCATCCTGTCTGTATGTCACACTGTTGCCGTCAAGAAGTATTGTAACATTTGACAGTGCCATATCTTCTTTAACATCAACAACAATGTCATAGCTCGAGGCAACAACAGTCTGACCGTTTGAAATATTGGTTATATTGATTTCCGGAGCTGATTTATCAACTACAAAATTAACATCCTGCGCTTTTGTATCCAGAGTATTCTCAGAAACATTACCCGCCTCATCAACAGAATATATTTCTATACTGTATACACTCTCATCAACAAAATTCTTTTTGAAAATTGTGTATATATAATTGTACCATTTTCCGTTGCCGCCGGTAACATCAACTTTGTAATCGGTTCCCTCTACAAGCTCTATTTTCTGATTTCCTTTGTAAAGAGTGACTATATGCTGCTTCAACACATTGGCGTTTGTTTCGGTTATAACAACATCGCGCTCTTTGTTGATATACTTTCCGTTAATGCTTTCGGTCGAACTGTCTATTTGATAATTTGAACCAAATCTGTTAACAGAAAATTCAAGGCTGTTGTTATTGAGTTTTTCCGATTTGCCGGTTGAATCGTAAGTAGTTACAAATTTATTTGTTCTGCCCGAACGATCCATAACAGAAACCGTAAGAGTATAAACATCATCGTTTTCTGCTATCGCCTTAAAATCGTTAAAAGTAAATACATATCCGTTATGCGGATGTGATTCCGAGCCTTCTGCTACCACTGCTCCGTTTCTTGCTCCGGTGAGCATAACCGTAATACCGTTATAATCAATATTTGTATCAGTTATACTGATAATCGGAGCAATTTTACCGTTATTTGCCGATTTATCGAAAACTCCGGTAATAACAACCTGCGGATCAATGTTATCAATATAAAAGCTTTCTTTCGCATATTCATTTGCGGCATTGCCCGCAAGATCTGTGCACTGAGCCGTTATAGAATACATTGCATCTGCACTAAAGGTTACTGTTGCAATATACATATCTCTGCCAACGTTTCTCCAAGATGAGGGTGTGGGTATTGCAACTGCACTGCCGTCATTCGCAGCGGTAATCAATATATTGGTTTTAGAGGGCATAAAATTATGTTCAATTACCGTAACAGTTGCAGTTCTGGAGCTGCTAAAGTAATTTCCGTTTACAGAGCTGTTATTATCAAAAGTTATTGACTGTATAATTGGCTTTGTTTTATCAACGGTAAACACCCTTGGGTCAATACTCTTGCCAAAATTGACGCCGACATTTTTATTGCCCGCAAGGTCGGTGTATGATATATCAAACGTATAATCTCCGTCTGCCGAGAAAACAATATTTGCAGTGTGATTTATTCCGCTATGATTCCAATTTTTGACCGACGGTACTATTGAAGCGTATTTTTCGCCGTCTTTGGTAATGTTAATCACAACATCTTTAGCATCAAAGTTCAACTCGGTTATTTTTATCAAAGCTGTTCTGTTTGCTTTGAAATATTTGCCGTTATCGGCTGAGTTATTGTCATAAGAAACGGATATTACCGGTGCGGTAACGTCAATTTTATACTCAATCTTGAATATTTCTCTTTTCTCATGGGGATTTCCGGCATTATCTGTGTACGAAACATACACAACAACTTCGTTGCTGTTATTAAGTTTCGCATTTATGACAACGTCTTTTGTCCATGAGTAACTTATGTCATTTTCATGAGTAAACACTTCGGTTGCTTCATCGGATGAGCCTATTTTGTATTTTATGTCTTTAATACCAGAATAACTGTCTTTTACGGTAAGCTTTACAGGAAGATCCGCATTATAGAATCCGTTTTTGTTAGGTGCAACCTGTGCCTCAATCTTCATATCAAGAGTTGAAAGATGCTTCTCATTTCCCTCTAATACTGCACCTACCGAGATATTAAAGCTGTCCGCCTTGCCGTCTGAAGATGACTTGTTAAGAGAGAAGTCTGTTGCCTGAGCATAAACATATCCCTTAAAATCCGTAGGCAAATTAAATGTATAGCTAACCTCGCCTTTGACCGTAGTATATACAATGGGATCATAAACTTTCTTTGCCCCGTTTTTATCGCTTGTGTAATCAACGGTATAGATATCAATGTTTTTGACTCCCGAAGTAGCATCTGCCACAGTAACGGTAACCTCGGCTTCCGAATTGCAGAAGTATTTGAAATCCGAATACCTCTCAAGCGATTCATAGGCTTTGCCGTCTGCCTTTTTAAAGCTAATATCCTTTACAACAGGTCTTGTTGCGTCAACAGTGAATTTTTGCTCATCAAGCCGGGTGACGTTACCTGCAAGGTCGGCATTTTCAATCTTGAATGTATAATTCGCATCTGCCGCATAGTTGATTTTGGCAGTGTGAACATTTCCATTGTTGCTCCATTTTCCAAGCATCGGAATTTCAATCTCTTTGCCGTTTACGTCCGTTGCAGTGATTACAATGTCTTCCGCCGTCCAATTCCAGTTATGCTCTGTGATTTCAACAGTTGCGGTTCTCGGTGCACCGTAATATTCAATTCCGTTCTCTGTGTTTTTAAGACTGTTATTGTCATATGTCACGTTAATAACAGGAGCTGTTTTGTCTATTACAAAAGATGACTTAACCTCATCTGCTTTGTTACCGGACTTATCGGTATAATTTACACTGATATCATACTCTGCGTCTTTGTCAAACAAAATCTCTGCAGTATATATATCTGTACCGTCCTCATGTGACCAGTTCTCTGCCTCTATACGATAAATATTTTTGCCTTTATCGGTTGCGGCAACAAGAACAGAGCTAAGTGCTGCCGATTCGCCGTTGTCATTTTCCGAAGCAATTGTAAAATAAACATCCTCTGCAAAGAAGTTCGCCTCATTTACAGTAACGGTGGCAGTTCTGTTATCCTTGTAATAGTTTATGTTGTCATGCTCTTCAAAAGCGTTATTGTCAAAGCCCATGCTTATGACAGGCGAAATATTGTCAACAATGATTTTTGTATCACTGTCTTTCTGTTCGATAACCTCAATATTTTTAGTGAGATCTTGGTTAGTTGCAGAAACACTGTTGCACGAATAATCAATAACCTCTATTCCTATTTCTCCCTTGAAATTTGCGGGAATACTGAATTTTGCTGTTTCTGTGCCTCTATCGGTTTCTGCCGTGCTGAGAGGCTCTAAGAAAATTTCCTTAGCCTCATATTCTCTAACCTGCGTATCAAAATCATCAACATCGGAGATAAGTACGATTCCCTTTATACCTGATGTCATATCACTTGCTTCAACCGTTATTTCTGCTGTGTCTTTAAAGAATATACCGAATGTGAGATTATCAATTAAAGCAGTTATAATATTTTTGTCATACTTTACATTTTCTATTACAGGAGCCGTTTTATCAACAACAAATGTCTTTTTGTACTCGCTTTTATTGCCTGCTTTATCGGTGTTTGATATTTCAAAAACATAGTTTGCGTCATCACTGAAGCAGATTGTAGCAGTGTGTGTATTTCCGTTGTCATTCCAACCGTTTAGCATCGGAACAACCGTCTCTTTGCCGGTAATATCCGTTGCGGTTATTTTGAGCTCGTCCGGATCCCACAGCCAGTTATGTTCTGTGATTTCAATTGTCGCAGTTACTGCATTACTGTAATATTCAATACCGTTTATTTCGTCCTTTAAATCGTCATCATTATAGATATAGGTAACGTTGATTTCGGGTGCGGTTTGGTCTATTACAAAATGTGCATTAACCTCTTCTGCTTTGTTACCGGATTTATCGGTATGATTTACACTGATGTTATACTCCGCATCTTTATCAAACAAAATTTGGGCAGTATATCTATCTGTTCCCTTAACATGAGTCCATTTAGCCGAAGCTATGCGATACATGTTTTCGTCCAAATCATTTGCAGAAGTAAGAACCGAATCAAGCTCAACAGCTTTACCGTTATCGTTTTCTGATATAATTTTTAAGATAACGTCCTGAGCATCAAAGTTTGCCTCTTCAACTGTAATGGTGGCAGTTCTTTTTGCATTGTAATATTCAATTCCGTTCTCTATGTTTTTAAGGTCGTCATTGTCATATGTCACCTCAATAACCGGAGCGGTTTGGTCTATTACGAAATGTGCATTAACCTCTTCTGCTTTGTTGCCGGATTTATCGGTATAATTTACATCGATATCATACTCTGCGTCTTTATCAAACAAAATTTCCGCGGTATATACATCTGTGCCGTTCTCATGCGTCCAACCAGAAATATAATACTGATTTTTTGCATTTTTCACCTTAGAAAGTTTCTCATCTAATTTGACATTATTGCCCAAGCTGTCCTTTGCGGTTACTGTGAATATAACATCCTCTGCAAAGAAGTTTGCCTCATTAACCGTAACCGTGGCAATTCTTGCCGCTTTGTAATAATCCTTTGAATCACGGGTGTTAAATTCGTTATTATCATAAGTAACATCAACAGTCGGAGCGATATTATCTACAATAATATGGGCTTCAAGATCCTTATTATTTACATCGGCATAATTAGCAAGGTCTTTATTTTCTGCTGCTGTTGTGTTTTCAGAATAGTCAACAGTCTCAATAGCAATTTTGCCTCTGAAATTTGCAGGTATGCTGAACTTTGCAATTTGTGTGCCTTTTGCGGCATCATATATTCCTTCTTTGGGCTCAAAGCTCTTATTAACCGAACTTGCTCCGTCTTCAAGAGCACCGGAAAGCTTTATACTCTTTATGCCCGAAGTTACATCTTTTGCCGCAACGGTTATTTCGGCGGTATCTTTAAAGAATATGCCGAATGTAAGATTATTAAGCAAAGCAGTTATAATCTTATTGTCATACTTTACAGAGTCTATTACGGGAGCTGTTTTATCTACAACAAATGTTCTGCTGATTGTTGCTGCTTCGTTGCCCGCAAGATCTTTGTATGTGAGCTCAAACACATAGTTTGCATCGCCGGCAAAACCGATTGTGGCTATATGCGTATTTCCGTTATCGGTCCAGCTGCTGATTTTAGGTGAAGCTACTTTTTTGCCGTCGATATCTGTTGCGGTTATTTTAACAGCCGACGGATTCCAATACCAGTTATCTTCTGTGATTTTGATTGTTGCCGTAACGGCAGAGCCGAGATAATCAACACCGTCCACCGTGTTTTTAATATCCGTATTGTTGTATGTAATATCTACATCAGGGTTTACTGTATCAATTATAAAATGTGATGTTTTCTCATCCGCAGCATTACCTGCTGCATCGGTATAATTTACACTGATTTCATACTCCGCGTCTTTGTCAAACAAAATCTCTGCGGTGTATATATCTGTACCGTCCTCATGCGACCAATCAGAAATATAATACCAATTTCCGCCTTGTTTAAGTTTTTTGTCTAATTCGACATCATTGCCTGTATTGTCTTTTGCGGTTATTGTGAGTTTAACATCCTCCGCAACAAAGTTTGCCTCTGTTACTTTAACTGTAACGGTTTTTGCGGACGGATAATATTCGACACCGTCTGTTGTGGTGTATCCGCAATCTTTGTTGTCATAAACAAGCTCAATAACAGGAGGTGTGTTGTCAACTATAACTTCACTTGATGATTTCCATTCTGCCGTTACATTGCCTGCCTTGTCATATGCCCTTGCTTCGATGTGGCCTTTGAAGTTTTTGTCGAGGTCAAAACTTATTTGGTTGTTTTTGTCGACTTTCATTGTTGCTTCTTTTATTAAAATTAAAGCTTTGTCTTTTGAGTCATAAACTCTATATTCTATTTTATCTACGCCGGATTCAACATTATTTGCAGCTACTTCCTCTGCTGTAATTGTAACCTTAGTTGCTTTTGTAACAAGGTTAAAAAGTCCACCTTTTTTTTCAGCTAAATCAATCACTTTAATTATCGGCGCAGATTTATCAATCTTCACCTCGATTTCAGCTGTGCTTTCATTGCCGTTTTCGCTGGTAAGCTTAAACTCATATTCAGTAATACAATCATCGGTAAATTTAACGGTGTAATTATTATCACTGTCTTTTGCGATCTCGGTCCAAGGTGTGTCAGTATCATCAGCGGGTTTAACGCGATAGAAATACTTATCTTCACCTTTTGTTTCTGTATTATTGGTCAAAGAAACATTAACACCGGTATTAGCCCAAGTGCCGAATTCATAAGAATCCGATGACGCATTATCTTTATGTGCAGACAGTAAAACAGACGGAACTGCTTTGTCTATCAAAGCAACATCAAAATCGGTTGAGGATGTGTTGCCCGCATTTGTTTCTACCGTAAATTTATAAACTGCATTTTCTTTTGCATTATAAGTATATTTGCCACTTTCGGGTTCAAGTGTTTCGGTTTTTAAATTTTCTTCTTCGCCATAAGAGACCGTTACGCTTTTAATACCCGAGCAGCCTGCAGTAACGTCAACCGTCAGCTCTTTTTCAATTGCAAACTTTCCGTCTGCTACCGAATAATAAGCGTTAATCGTCGGTTCGGTTGATTCTGAGATTACATTATATTTTACAACTTCTGTTTTGTTGCCGGCTTCGTCCTCTGCAACAAAGCTTATAACATACTCGCCGTCCGGAAGAGCGTTGTACCTGGCCTCATCCTTGTTCAAAAGTCCAAGCAAGGTTGCGCCGTCAAAAGAAAATATTTTATTAAATGTTCCATTATAATCTTCAAATGTATATTTGCCTATACTTTGCCCATCGTACGAAAAGCTTGCGGTAAAATCTTTTAATCCCGAAACTGCTTTTGCCGACTCATCATCTTCTGCGACTGCCTTTATTTTAAAGTCATTGTTGTTAAGATTGATATATGCAATGTTGTTGTCCGAGGTTATTTCTTCATCGCTGCCGTTTTTAAGTGTAATTATTGGGGCGGTTTTATCAACCATTACCTTGCCGAGAAGTTCTCCTTCGGTATTGGCATCAAATTCTTTTCTGTTGCCGACCATATCCTCGGCATATGCCAAAACCGTATATACTCCTTCGGAATCAAGTTTTATATTGTCAATATTTACAATGCCGCCTGCATTGCCTTCTTTGACAGTCCAATCTATCTCATCTTTGTTCTGATCTGCTTCAACAAGCTTATAGCCTATTTCTCTTATGCCACTACCTTTTTCATCATCGGCTTCTATTTTAATATTATGGCTCTTGTTAATTTTAACAAGACCAAGCGTTATTATCTCAATAAAGTTAAGAGTCGGATCCTTGGTATCAATATATGCCTTGAGTGAGGGTTCGGCATTATCCACCTTAACCGAAAAGCTGCGTTCTTCACTCTCGTTACCCACAGTGTCATATGCTTTTATAAAATATTCCTGCTCCTCTGCCGCATCTGCACTTATAGCAATAATTGCCTCATATTTTCCTGTTTCTTCATTTTTAGTAATTGTTCCGCCTTGTATTGCGGTTGTGCTGTTTTCCTCTCTATATTCAAACGCCGAAATTCCGGACTCCGAATCAGAAAAGATTACTTTAAATTCCTGCTTATCTTTCCACCAATCCGTACCGTCGGCAGGATTTGTTCCGAGTACTTCAATTGACTCAACAACCGGAGCAGTGTTATCTATAAGCACATTATAGCTGCCGCTTATATCAAGAGCGCCTGCACTGTCTTTAAAAAGTTTAAACTTAATATTATTTGTTGTTTCGGTTAATGTGATACTGTCGCTAAGGTCATCACTGTATTTTATCTCTCCGTCGCCGGCAACATACGCAAGCTTTGTATAACCCGAGTTTTTAGCCTCCTGCGAAACAGACACGGTAACACTGCCGTTATGCCATTTGTCATTCGCATACTGCTCACCATTAAAAAGGAGATAATCATTTACATCCGCACCGTTAGATACGCTGACGGTTAAATCCATACTTCCGATTACATTTGCATCGGCTTCGCTCTTGACGCATACTTTTATTTTATAGCCGTTTGCAGCATCACGGCCGACAGTTAGACTGCCGTTTTGGTCTATTGATGCAACATTTTCGTCAACGGCATTGCCTGCAGAATCTGATATAAACCATGTAACATTCTTATTTTTGGCATTTTCGGGGCTTACAGAAGCGTTAAAACCATACGTTCCGCCGGGCAAAAACTCAGAGTCGCTTGAAGAAACCGTTATCTTGCTCGGTGTAACCTCTGTAACTGCTGTTTCTATTGAATAAGGCGCGTTTATTGTTATGCTCATAATATATTCATTGGTTATCTGAGTAGAAACGCCGTTTATTTTAACAGAAGACAGCTTGTATCCGTTATCTTTATCGGCAGAAACAACATATTCCTTACCGGATTCAATATAAGCTGATCTTGTATCATCACTTATATTTGTTACATAATGATACACCGTACAATTTGCGCCACTAAGAGCGGAAAGCACGCCGCTGTTTGTGCTTTTATTATATATTTTTGATGTCGGCGAAGTGCTAAAAGCCACACTTTCATCTTTTTGAATATTTGCCTGTGCGCCTATTACCAAAACATCATTTGCGCCTAAACCGAATTTGTTGTTTATCGTTGCCGTACCTTTTGAAAAAACAATTTTAGAGCCTTGAACATTTTCAGCATAATTGCCTGAAATGCTAAGCTCTGCTTCGTCAGAAAGCTTTATACCGGGCTGAATTGCATTGGCATCGGCTCCCCAAATATTTTGCGCGTCTGTATCTTCTGACAAGTCTATAGTGCCATAGGCAAACACTGCGTAGTTTTGTTTAACATATGCGCCCGGATAAACCACGTTTATGGCACCGTCGTCGATTATATTGACTGAGCTCGTACTATCCGCAAACCATATTGAACCCGATAACTTGATATTCTTGTCAACAGTTACGGTACTGCCTTTTACAACCACAGTAGTATTTTCGGGTATATCGGCTTCTATTTTTGAATTTTCTTCAACATAGTTTACACCGTCTTGCCACTGCGTAATAACATTAGTTTCTTCTGCATATCCCATTGGGACAACAGAGGCAACTATTACGGCAGACAAAATAACCGCCGCAACCCTTTTTAGAATTAAGAATGTCTTCTTTTTTGAGTCCATCTTAAAACTCCTCCTTTTGTTTTACTGCCTTTTTAAAACATCTGTAATTTTTGCCGTTAAATATACAATGATAATATAAACTCAAAACGCCCAAAAACAATCCTACGGTTTTTAAAGTGTTGTTGTTTGGCAATGTCGCCAATAAAACGCCTGCAACAAAAGTACAATCTGTAATAACCGATTCTGCGTTTTTAAAAAAAGAAATCAAACCTAGTTTACCGTTTTCATTTGGAAAAATTTCTTTTCTTATTTTTGAGCTTAACACCTCAAAGGTTACGCCTATTACTATGCCAAGCCAAAAAAGCATAGCAGATATATATGCTAACTTTCGGCTGCCGAGCTCAGGCTCAAAAGACGCCCAAGGGGTAAGTAAAACGGCACATGCAGAAATAAAAAAACCAAGCATGCTGATTGTTTTAAATAACTTAAATTTTTTCTTCATTCGGCAATCCCCCTCAAGTAATAAATTCATTGGTATGTACAAACAAAATCTCTTGAAGCATTGTTAAAGTCTTTTCGCTGCTCAAAATTGTTGTCTGATTGAAATCTTGATTTTGCGAAACATCATCATTTAAAACTGTTGTTTCATTTGTTATAGGATGATTCATCGTAACTTGTTCGCCTAAAACCGTTGTTTCATTTGCTTTGAAGTCCTCTCCGCCGCCATTGTCCAGCAAAACGGTTTCATTATTATCCGTTTGTTCATCCAAAAGCTCCGTTTTCTCATCACGCGGAGAATATTTTCCTATCTTTTCTGTTTGTATTCCTGCAAGACGAACACTTTTTTGAGATGAATTTGAACCGATTTTCTCCGTTATTTTGCCTCTCTGTCTGTTGACGGTGCTGGGCCTGTACGCTTTCGGTCCTCCGCTGAGATTTTGAGCCCTTATATTTGCAATCTCTTTTTTTGCGGTTCGCCCTGTAAGGTCACCTATAACCCTTGGTATATCAAGTGCAAAAAACAACGCAACCGCAGCTATAAAAAATACCGCCGCAATTATTAAAAACACCGTCGTCAGTTCATTAAGTGTGCCTATTATATTTAACTCGTCCACGTTTTTTCCTCAATTCTTATATACATTAGGGAATGCACGATTTATTTTTTCATATGCTTCTTGATATTCTTCACCGATTTCATTTTTGTCAAGATTTGCGATACCGGTAAGATTCAGTGTTCTCGTTTCTAAACCCTTGCAAAAATCTATAAGTTCATCTTTGCTACAATTTGCATATACTTTAAAGCTCGTAGCATCGTAACTTATCATATCTCTGCCAATATCATAAAGCCTTTTCTTGGTTTTATCGTTAATTTTGTTTTCGGAGTTATTTTCTTTATCTATTTCCTCAACCAGCTGTTTCAGCGACTTAAAGCAACCTGCATAAATATCATTCTTTTCTGTATGGAACTCATCATCGTCGCCGGAAGATGACACTTTGCTGTTTTTATAAATTTCTTCGTAATATTTGCCGATGTTCATATATATTTCTGCGGCATCTTTACGATACTTTACATACTCATAGTCACCGTCTTTTACAAGAGCCGCGCTTTTGATTGCCTTATCAAACCAACTGCTTGCTCTTCTCGGCCCGTCAAATTCATTTGTATTTTTATTATAGAAGGCAAACATCAACTCGCCTATTCCGTAATAAACGTCTGCTTTTGACGCATCATCCAATTCGTTCTCATGACTTATAACATCCATAAGCTCTTGATACTCGTCTTTTAGATTAGCTGTTTTTTCTTCTTTAGTTTTTTGCGATGAAAAGACGTCGTCATTGCGATATATTTCAAGCAGAGTCATAAAAGCATCTTTTTTATTGTTATAATCTGTGTCTTCTATAGCATGCTTAAGCTTATCTCTGCGAATTAAGTCATCGACTCTCTCGTCCTGACCAACGCTGAGATATTCATTGTAAGTTTCCGCTGTCTTCTTGTTTGACATCAGCTTGCATGAAAGCGCCCCAATTAAACATAGAATGGACATTGCCATCGCTCCGGCAAACAGTCCAAATTTTTTCTTTTGCTTGCTTTTATAAATATCGTCAATTTCTTCATAATGTTCCAGTGCGTACATAAGCTCCGCACATGACTGATATCTGTCCTCCGGATTTTTTTGAGTGCACTTAATTAAAATTCTTTCAAGTCCACTTGAAAGCTGCGGATTTATTGACCTTATCGGCAATATTTCATACGGCGGTTCACATGGATTGTAACCCGTAACCAAATGGTAAAGAGTTGCTCCCAAGCAATAAATATCTGTTCTTGCATCAGTCTGTCCCATTCCGCCGAATTGCTCCGGTGCAGCATATCCAACCGTACCGAGGCAAGTAGTATCAGCAAGATTTTTTTCTTTATATTCTCTTGCTGTTCCAAAATCTATAAGTGTAATGTTCCCATCGGGCTTCAACATAATATTTGCCGGTTTCATGTCTCTGTATATAATTGCCGGGTTTCTTGTATGTAAATACTCTAAAACATCACACAGTTGCTTTGCCCATTCTATAACATAACTTTGCGGCTGAGCGCCATACTCTTCAAGTGCCTGGCTTAGCGGATTACCTTCTATATAATCCATAACAATAAGAAATGTATCCTCATTTTCTATTACATCCACTATGCTCGGCAAATTAGGATGATTTAGCCTTTTAAGCATTTCGGTCTCTACTATAAGTCCCTGCCTAACAACCTCAAAATCTTTAACTCCGTCTTTGCGAACCTCTTTTATTGCCCAGGTCTTATTGGCTTTCTCGTTTATTGCCATATAAACAATGCTCATTCCGCCATGACCGATTTCACTTAGAATTCGATATTTTCCATCAATAATAGAGCCTATTTTAAGCATGGTTTCCTCCTGTTAATAAGTACGAATCAAAGCAACGGTTATATTGTCCTTTTCCTGCCTCGATTTATTTAAATCAATCAGCCATCTTATGTTTTGGCTCATAATATCTTCGGATGTGAGCAAAGACGGCGAAAACGCCTGCATTATTTCTTCAGGCGTTATTTCATGACGAAATCCATCGGTACAAAGCATATATGACGTGTTAGGCTTTGTATTGCCAAAAAACATATCCGGTATTATTTTTTCAGAAGCACCTACGCACTGAAGAAGCACACTTCTTCTCGGATCGTTCTCGGCCTCAATCGGAGTCAGTCTTCCAAGTTCAACCTCTCTTGCCACAACAGTATGATCCTTTGTGATTATGTTTATATCATCTTCGGCTATTTCATATGCGCGGGTGTCACCAACATTTAAAACATAATATCTGTCCGATGTTACAAGCATTGCCGTAACGGTAGTTCCTAATGCAATACCATACTGCCGACCGTATTTCATAATCCTTTTACCGGCAAATGTAATTATATCTGTCCACTGATTTTTAATTATTTCATCATTTTGCGCATCAAAACGCAAATTTTGCAGTTCTGTATCAGACCAAATTGCAAAATCGTTTAATAATGATGCGCTGGCAATTTCGCCCTTTGAAAGGCCGCCCATACCGTCGCATAGAACAGCAAAAACAATCTCGCCTGCATCAGAGTTATATTTTCTTACCAACAGACTATCTTGGTTTGTTGATTTTTTTATTCCAATATCCGTATCTGCCGAAATCAAAAACTTCACAATTACACCCCATGTGCATTTAATTTAACTTTTCGTAAAATATATTATTTTCAGAAAAGTCTAAAATAAAGTGGCTTATATTTTATCACATTTATAATTTATTTGTCAATAATTTGCAAGCAATGTCAAAACTTAATTTCTGTAGTAATTCAACATTAATTCAATTTGGCTTTTTTTCTTTTCAAATGTTGGGTGGACATATATATTCATAGTTGTACTTATATTTGAATGTCCTAATATTTCACTTAAGGTCTTTGGATCTACACCGGCTTCCATACATCTTGTTGCAAAAGTATGCCTTAACGCATGAAAATTTTTTTGTGGCAAATTGCAGGATTCTAAATAGCTCTTAAATTTATATTGG
>OLSB01000308.1_pt1 | contig 58375 bp, 50 predicted proteins | sample 1672071 | NCBI WGS metagenome assembly OLSB01 (sample SAMEA3136642, study PRJEB25190) | human gut metagenome | biome: human gut; feature: human-associated habitat; material: faeces | place: Austria | collected 2013
ATTATACCATTTTTTATAGATCCTATCAAGAAAAAAAGACAAAACCTACGAGATGCCTGCGGGCTTTGTCTTCAGTCTGAGCAAGCTTCCTACATGGAAGCTTGCCAGGTATTATTGTTACCGTTCAAATGCACCTCATGACAAATTCCGCACTTGGGCAAGAAAACTCCTGCCGTCTCAAACGATAGACAATGGCTCTTGGGCCGTTAGTTCAAAAGCCTCAGCACAGAAAGTGCCACAGAAAGGTACTTCGGTGGAACATGGTGTTAGCGCACGAGTTCGATCCGGCATTAAACGCCTATACTACTACTTTTTCCCCGTTGATCCGCTCTATCCTTTGAATCGTTATTGGCTCAAAAATGCATCTCGATTCAAAAGCTCTTCCGTATACGATTTGGTCGTTTCTAATTCATCACCGGCGGCCAGTCACAAGCTGGTGCAGCTGCTTCTGCAGTCAAAACGGCTTTCATTTAAGCGCTGGATACAGATTTGGGAAGATCCGTGGTATGCAGATCTCTATAGCAGTAGCAGATCGGACATATTTCAAGAAGAGCATGCTCTATTAGCCGCAGCGGATGAAATCTACTATGTCAGCCCTTTGACATTAAAATATCAAAAAGAGCTTTTCCCGGACTGCGGTAAAAAGATGAAACATATTCCTCTTCCCTATTTGGATTTCGCAGAGGAAGAAGGTTCACCCAAAATGAGCTTCGGATACTTTGGTGACTATTATTCCCATACTCGAAATCTGCTTCCATTTTATCAGGCACTGCAGGACTCCGGTTGTGTCGGGAGCATTTATGGAGATTCGGACTTGAATCTGGAATCTTCTGAACGCATTACCGTCAGCGGTCGTGTGACTTTGGATGTTCTATCAAGCGTTCAAGCTGAAACAGGCGTTTTGGTTCATCTGTGCAATTTGCGTGGCGGCCAGATTCCCGGAAAGATTTATCACTATTCCGCTACGAAAAAGCCTATTCTGTTTATTCTTGACGGCACAGAGGAGGAGCAGCGAATAATTCATTCGTACTTTAGCCGATTTAACCGCTACTACTTCGTCGAGAATAAGAGAGAGCAGATCATCGGAGCTCTTTATGAGCTTTCTCGAAATCCTGATGCTTATTATGGTTCGAAAGTTGAAGCTTTCGCTCCTAAAAACGTTACAGCGGCTTTTCTATAACTGGTCAAACGATAATCTGATGGAGGTAACTTATAGTGTGCAGGCTAACAATCCATACTGCTACATATAACAGGGCATACATTCTCCCTGCGGCATACGAATCACTTAGAAATCAGACAGTCAAGGATTTCGAGTGGATCATAACTGATGATGGTTCGACTGATAATACTGCTGAGCTGGTTAGTCAATGGATTTCAGAGTGTCAAGAGTTCCCAATAGTATATAACGGATTGTCGCACGTAGGTATTCCAAGGGCACTCAACTCGGGAGTGAATCTTGCAAGAACGGACTGGTTTATGATGCTGGATTCAGATGATCACCTCAAGCCCGATACGGTTGAAAAGGTTTTAGGCTGGCTCGGCGAAATTGAGCGTGACGATACATTTGCAGGGATAGGTTTTGCAAAATGCTATCCAAATGGGGACTTTATGAAACCTCATGTCCCAATAATTGATTCTCAGCTGGGATATGTCGATGCAACCCATTTGGAGCGCTCAAAGTACAATCTGGATATGGATATGTGTGAGGTGCACAGGGTTTCACTATTCAAGAAATACCCATTCCAATATTGGCCTACAGAGCATTATGCTCCGGAGCAGTTGAACTTCTATCAGATTGCTTTACAAGGCCTTAAGCTGAGATGGCGATCGGATAAACTCTATATTTGTGATTATTTGCCCGATGGTCAAACCCGAGATGACCGCTTGGTTAAGAATAATCCAATGGGATTCGCTATGATGTATAACCAAAACCTTTTGTTTCAAAAGAGTTGCAAAGATCAACTACGAAATGCTATGCGAATGACAGCATTGTGCTTCTATGCCGGTAATATGGATTATCTTAAGAATAGCAATTCAAAAGCTGCAACGGTAATCTCGTTTCCTGCCGGAATTTTGCTCGGGTTCCGACGCATGCTGCAGTATTCAAGAATGCAATGAACAAAGTGATGGTGATAAAAGTTGAAATTACTGTTCATCAACGGACATCTAAATACCGGAGGCGTTGAAAAGTCCCTTGTAGATATTTTGCAGCATTTGGATTACAGCCGATATGAAGTGGATTTGCTGCTATTAGAAGATCTGGGTGATTATGCTTCTCTCTTGCCACCACAAGTTCATGTCAAGTTTAGAAGCATAAAGAACACCTACGGGTCACTTTTCCATTGCTTGGCTCAATGCTTTCGAAATCGTGACTGGTTCTGCCTAAGGATGCGGTTAATTTTTCTATTAATGAAATTGTTTGGAATGGAAAAGATTTCTCTTGCCAAGCGCATTCTAACAGGCAGAGAGCATTATGACTGCGTAATTGGTTATCGCAGAGGGATCTGCACCCAGATCGCTTCATTTGCCATTGATGCTGATCGTTGCCTTTCTTGGTGGCATCATGGGACAGTAAATGTTAATCCGGAGCTATATCTACTCGAGGTGGCAGGTTGTCGCCAAATTGTTGTGGTATCGGACGCCATCAAGCAACAGCTCGCTGACGCAATCCCACAGCTTGCAGCTAAACTAGTTACCATTCCCAACATGTTGGATGCTTCAAAGGTTCAAGCTCAAGCAGCTGCTTTCAACCCATATCTTGGATGTGATATTCTGCATATTGCATCAATTGGAGGGATGGTCCCTGAAAAGCACTTCCAAAATGCTATATATGCAGCAAAGTTGCTGAAATCCGTTGGCGTTTCTTTTCAATGGCATCTTGTTGGCGACGGAATTCTTCGCGAAGAGTTGTTGCAGTGTGCAAATAATGCCGGAGTAACTGATTGCTTCATATTCGAAGGGAATCAACCAAATCCGTATCCGTATTTGAAACATGCGGACTTGTTCGTACATCCTTCCTATGTTGAATCTCAAGGCCTTGTTGTCCTCGAGGCAATGGCGCTCGGCATCCCTTGTGTGGTGACCAGGTCCCTTGGCCCCTGCGAATTCATTGTTGACGGCGTTAACGGGGTATTAACAGAGCAGAGCCCGGAGTCTCTTGCGGAAAAAGTACTGGATATCCTTACCGACCGAGTCCTGTACGAACGAATTAAAGCAAATACGCGCTGTCCGGAGCAGTTCGCGCCGGAGAATGTAATGCAAAAAATCGAATTGCTCTTGGAGGATAAGCAATGAAGCTTATGCCCAATAGTGATCACCAATACCATAAAGGAGTCGGAAGTATGCGTGTCTTACTATATGGTAACGGCAGTTGCGGAAACCATGGCTGCGAAGCGATTGTACGCGGTACAATAGCATTGCTTGGAACAACCAATACGTTCAGAGTGCAGTCAGATAACTCGCAGGATGATATTAAGTATGGTCTTAACATACTTGCCGAAATATCACCGGCAAAATCTATTCCCAAAAAGGATCTTCGCTTCGTAAGCGCTTACATCAAATTAAAATTGACTGGTGACTATTCTGATATGGATGGTCTGCATTATATTAGTGGGATTCACGATGCATGCTCAAATGCAGACATTGCATTTTCGGTTGGTGGTGATAACTATTGCTATGGCGGAACCGAAATTTATGCATATTTGAATCGGGCATACAGAAAACGAGGAGTTAACACTGTTCTTTGGGGGTGTTCCATTGAGCCTGATGTAGTTTCCAGAAAAAGTGTTTCAACGGATCTTTCACTATATAATTTAATTGTTGCGCGAGAGAGCATTTCATACGCTTCCATCGGGCGTGTACAAAGTAAAGTGATACTCTCGCCAGATCCCGCATTCTTCATGGAACCTATGGTCTGCAATATTGACGACCGTCTTCACGCTGGAAATGTGATTGGCATAAATGTTAGCCCAATGATTATTTCAAATGAAAAAAAGGCGGGCATGGCCTATGAAAACTATAGGCAACTGGTTCAATATATCCTCTCTGAGACCGATGCTTATGTGGCCCTTATCCCACATGTTGTTTGGGATTCTAATGATGACCGTAAAGTATTGCGTCAATTATATGATGATTTTCGACAAGATCCCAGGCTGATCCCTGTGGAAGACCATACAGCCCCCGAGCTGAAATACATTATCTCCAAATGCGCTTTCTTCGTTGGAGCGCGTACTCATGCCACGATTGCAGCATACTCCTCCTGCGTGCCAACGCTTGTTGTTGGCTATTCAGTTAAAGCTCGAGGGATTGCAAGAGATCTGTTTGGTACAGAAGATCAATTTGTTCTTCCTGTGCAGTCATTGAACGAACCGGGGCAACTTTCACGAGCATTTCAAGAGCTATATGCTAAGCGTGCAGCAATTAAGAATCATCTCCAAATGGTTTTGCCTGACTACTGCGCTAAAGCTGATGCTGCGATTCGGGCTATTAAGGAATTGGTAATACGGTGAAGCGCAATGAATTGAAAACGGGAGCTGTGCTCTCATATATTAACCTGATAATCGGAAACTTAATCCCATTTATCTATACGCCGATCATGCTCAGACTGCTTGGACAGGCGGAATATGGGCTGTACGGTATAGCAAGCTCAATAATGGGCTATCTTGGCTTACTGAATTTTGGAATCGGAGGTTCTATTGTCCGTTATCTGTCCAAGTATAGAGCAATCGGCGATGAGCAAGCAGAGGCCCGGGTCGCAGGCCTGTTTATTAAGATCTATTCTGTTGTATGCGGCCTGATTTTGGTGGCAGGATTTGTTTTTGCTGCCAATATCCAAATCTATGGCCGTTCCTTGACAGCAGACGAAATCGAAACCCTGCGCACCTTGGTCATTCTAATGACCATCAATACAGCAATATTCTTGCCGTTCAGCGTATTCAATTCCATCGTTTTGGCGCATGAGCGGTATGTGTTCAGTAAAGTCGTTGGGATGCTATGTACTATTGCAGGTCCTCTGCTTAACATCGTACTGCTCTATTGCGGCTTTGGTTCCGTGGGATTGGTCGTTACGTCAACAGCATTGAATTTTATATCCTATGGCCTTTATACTTGGTATTGCATAAAAAAGCTGAATATTCATCCATCTTTTGGAAGAACCGAACCAGGCCTGCTGAATGAGATACTGCATTTTTCAGCATTCGTTTTTTTGGCGAACATGGTGGATGTGCTTTACTGGTCAACCGATAAGCTTATCATTGGTTGGGCTATCGGTTCCGTTGCTACTGCAGTATACAACGTCGGTGCTACATTCAACACATATGTAACCGGATTGTCGTCTGCGCTCAGCGGATTGCTGGTTCCAAAGCTTACCAATATGGCGGTTAAAGATGCGCCTAAGGAACAGTTTTCAGAGATATTCATTAAGGTCGGGCGACTGCAGTTTATAATTATCTCCTTTATCGTTTCTGCGTTTGTTGCTTTTGGTCGACAGTTTATTTCGATTTGGGCAGGGCCTGAATACCATGAGGCCTACTATGTTGCGCTGCTAACCATGATACCCGTAACCGTGCCGCTGATTCAGAATACAGGGCTGAATATTCTTTATGCCCTTAATCGACATAAATTTCGGTCAATTGTCTATACATGTATTGCTATTGCTAATGTCGGGCTGACATTCTGGTGGGTCAAGGATTTCGGAATTATCGGCGCAGCTATGGCTACCTGTATTGCTTATGTTATCGGTAACATATTAATTATGAACTGGTACTATTATAAGAAGATTGGACTAAGCATACCGTTATTTTGGAAGAATATACTTAAAATGTCACCTGTTATGCTCATTATGGGGGCTGCTTGGTGGATTATTTTGAACTACATTCAGATTAATAACTGGTTGGTTTTCTTCGCATTAGCTGCTGCATACACAGTGATGTACCTGCCCCTCGCTTATAGATTTATGATGAACCAATACGAGCGAGATATTGTTATGGCTCCAATGAAGAAGATTCTTCAAAAACTCCGTCTGACAAAACAAAGGTGATTATCATGGAATTGTGCGAAATCGAACTCTGTACAGGCTGTGCTGCCTGTGCAAATTCATGCCCCCAGAAGCTTATCCATATGGAACCGGATGCCGAGGGCTTTCTGCGTCCTATGGTACAGGAAAAAGGTTGTATTGATTGTGGATCATGCGAAAACAGCTGCCCGATTCTGCATCCAATGTGTTATCAAAGCAATGAGCCAACGGAGATAAAAGCTTTTTGTGCTCAATATCGGGATGAACCTATCAGGCTGGCAAGCACTTCCGGAGGCGTGTTTACTGCGCTCTGTGAATGGGTGTTTCAGCGTAAAGGTATAGTGTTCGGCGCTGCTTATGACGATTCATATCAGGTAGTTCATACAAGAGTTGATGACAAGGAAGAGCTTGATAAACTCCGTACGGCGAAATATGCTCAGAGCAAAATCGGAGACTGTTACACCGAAATTAAGCAGCTGTTGAGCAATGGCTGCTATGTCCTTTTTTCCGGAACGCCCTGTCAAGTAGCCGGACTATCTGCCTTTTTAGGTAAAGAATATGAAAGGCTTATCTTGGTGGATGTGATTTGCCACGGAGTTCCTTCTCCTGCGGTTTGGCAGGAATACAGTAGGTATCGCTGCCAAACAGATGCACAGGGCGCTGCCCCAGCCTCGATCAATCTCCGGAGCAAGATTTCCGGATGGCCAAGTTACTCTGTAAGCTTTGAATACAAAAACGGAGCTATCTACAATGCTCTAAACTCGAAAGATCCATTTATACGGGCTTTTGTTGGAGATTTATGCCTTCGTCCCTCATGCTATTACTGCAAATTCAAGGGACTGCACAGGAATTGTGATTTCACCCTTGGCGATTATTGGGGCGTATGGGATCAGGAGCCTGCGTTCAACGATGGAAAGGGAACATCATTGGTTTTGGTTCACAGCAAAAAAGGTGAGCTGATTTGGAATCAGCTTAACGATGCTCTGCGGTATAAACGAGTTGAAGCAGAATCTGCTCTTTCGGGAAACCCATCGGCATTGCAGTCTTCAGTTATGCCGTCCGTTCGTGAAACGTTTATGAGTCACTACACTCAACAAGATTTCAAAGAACTTGTCGACCATTTATGTCCTATTCCATCGTCAAACAGACAGCCTGTATGGAAACGAATACTGAAAAAGATTGCGCGCCTAACTCAGGCAATTAGGAGAGAATAATGAAGAAAATACTGCTCGTCTTCGGCACTAGACCGGAAGCAATAAAGATGTGTCCGCTGGTAAACGAATTAAAGACCAGAGAAGGGATAAAAACCATTGTCTGCGTTTCGGGTCAGCATCGACAGATGTTGGATCAGGTCTTGGAGGCTTTTCATGTGGTTCCGGATTATGATTTATACATCATGAAGGATAGACAGACGCTGTTTGACATCACAACAAATATTCTTGACCGCATCAAAGCGGTGCTTGAGGAAGTAAAGCCCGATGTTGTGCTGGTGCATGGGGATACGTCCACCACATTTATTACTGCGCTTGCCTGCTTCTATATGCAGATCCCAGTCGGACATGTTGAGGCCGGTCTGCGAACCAATGATATTTACTCCCCCTTCCCCGAGGAGTTCAACCGACAGGCGGTAAGCATTATCAGCAGGTATAATTTCGCTCCAACGGAGCAGGCCAGGCAAAACCTACTAAGCGAGGGCAAACGGCCTGAATCGATTTTTGTTACCGGAAATACAGCGATCGATGCTTTGAGAACCACTGTAAGGGAAGATTATTCACATCCCGAGTTGGTTTGGGCCTCTGACAGCCGCCTTATCCTAATAACTGCGCACCGCCGTGAAAACCTTGGGGAGCCTATGAAAAACATGTTTCGGGCTATCCGAAGGGTCATGGATGAACATACGGATGTTAAGGCAATTTACCCAATACACATGAACCCGATCGTGCGCAAAACAGCCGATGAGTTTTTGGGCGGTGATGACCGCATTCATATAATTGAACCGCTCGACGTTCTTGATTTTCACAACTTTCTTGGCCGCTGCTTTCTGGTACTGACTGATTCCGGAGGGATCCAAGAGGAAGCGCCTTCGCTGGGCAAGCCTGTCTTAGTCATGCGGAATACCACCGAGCGCCCCGAGGGAATTGCAGCAGGCACATTGAAGCTCGTTGGAACCGATGAAGAAGTCATCTATCGGAGTTTCAAGCAGCTTCTCGAGGATAATGAGGAGTATGCAAGGATGAGCAATGCCTGCAATCCCTATGGAGATGGCTTTGCCAGCAAGCGAATAGCAGATATTCTTGTACGTTGAATTAGATATGTGGGGTAATGCAGCATTCACTCGCATAAATAAAAGGTCCCGTCGCGTTATTTCCAACAGGCCCTGCTTTAGTTTTGAGTAATTTGGTCACGAGTATTGAAGCTATTTGTATGCTGTGTATGAACGACCATGTTAAGGAAAGCCGGACATAAACGGCTCAGTTTTTTCTGATTTCGTTGGCAAACCTTAGCGCATCATGAACCGATGGATATTGGGAGGATCCTGCTTCTGCAAGTTCCTGCTCATACTTTTCAAAAAAATTCGGCTCGTTTACGGCAGCCATTGCTATCGCCTCCGCTGTGAGCTTTCCGTTGCTCGTCATGTTTTTACCAACAAGCTTCCGAGCTCCCGCAGTATCACCGCTGATAAGCTTTGAAGTATCGAATGCCGATTTCAGTTCCTGCGGCGGTTCCTTCCCTCCAAGTCCACTGTTGCGTGGGCAGGCATACTGACATATCTCGCAGCCAATATAGGTACACATATGCTTTTTAACATGGTCGGGATGAATCGCTGAGTCCATTTCGGCCCGCATACATTTTCCACGCAAAATGCCCTTCTCCCCTATTGCCTGTACGGGGCAAGCCCGGCTGCACGCGCCTATGTTTCCACAGATTTCGGAACACGGAACATCGGGCTCGTTATACTCAAGAGGTTCAAGGCTGTCGATCGCCAAAGCAAGAAGTACCATTCGCGTTCCGAAGGGAGGTATTGATACCAGCGAATTGCGGCACTGAATGCCTATTCCGGAGCTGAGAAGCTGAGGCTTCACCGGAATATTTGCCTTTTCTGCATGGATACCGTTCTCTTCCAAGAGTTCTATCAGCCCTTTTATGGAATGATATGCATGATTTGACGCCGGATAATACGATGGGATCCTTGTTGATGAGCGAAAAGGTTCATACGGATAAACCAACACAGCGATGGAAGCTGCAAACGGATATGCCGAGACTGCATCCATCACGAGATTATACTCATTCTCAGGATCAAAATTAAAGCGCATGGGCTTAGTGTAATATACGCGTGCAAAGCCCAGCCGTTCCGCCATCTTTGTTACATCCGAATGCTCCATAGTCCTCACCTTTCGAAATCGATCAATTTATTCTACCATAAAGCAATTCGCTGTTCAAGCGCTGCATATTTCCCACTAACAAGCATATACCTTAGTATGAATCATACATAAGGAGGAAAAGTAATGGCAGACAACAGACCCATGATAGAAAGCCCAGGGCCTTTGCGGCTCAGGAGTCATGCTGTCCACATCGAAAACCGCGAGTTCGCAAGCATTACCGGAGTCAAGGATGTCCTAAGTTTTAATGAGAATGAGATCATTTTGCTGTCGGACGGCGGAGGAATGACTGTGGAAGGGAATGATCTTCACATAACCAAGCTCAACCTCGAGGAGGGACAGATAATAATCAGCGGTCAAATCTGCGCGCTTGAATATGATGATCTCCCTGCTCCGAAGGGTTCGCTGTTCTCACGGATGTTCCACTGATGCATAATGCTCTAAATGAGATCCCGATTTTTCTAAGCTGCTTACGAACCGGTCTGTTGACAGGCGTATTGTACGAAATACTCTCGTTGTTTCGATTAAGCGGAAAACGCGTTTTATGCGCCGTTATCGATGTAGTGTTTGGACTTGCTGCGACGGCAGCCGCTGCACTGACTCTGTTGTATTGCGACTACGGCAGAATAAGGCTTTATGAGCTTGTGGCTATGATTCTTGGCGCATTCATTGTTCACCGCTATCCCGGAAAGCTAATAAGGAGTGCTTTTGCTGCGATAAAAAACAAAATCCACAGATAAAAAGATCCCACGGCATTATTTACCGTGGGATCTGCCTTTATTTCTATTTTTCAGGTTCGGCAGTGCCATTCGCGTTGGGATCGGGAGTCTGCATATATGCCGCTCCCCAAGGATTGGAATAGCCGTCAACTACCCATTTGTCATCCTTAAAGGTCATATTGATGTCATAGCCGGACTGGTCGTTTTCGGAAATAAAGCCCATAAGTTTAACGACTATGGTATCGCTGTTCGCATCGCCTGTAAGCTCAAAGGTAAAGATCTTGCCTTTACCTTCTTTATATGTAAGCTCATCCTCGCCAAAGAAATCGCCGTCTCCCTTAGCTAGATAGCCCTGAGAAACAAGCTCGTCAAAGCTCAGATTGACCACTGCAGCATTGCCGTTTGCTGCATACTCCGCAAGATACTTCTGAATCGCATCGGGTATCTCATCAAAGCTCCAGCCTTTGATATGGAAGGTCAGATATTCGACCTTGGAATGATTATCATTTTTGGGACAGACGGCAGCGACAGCAGTAAACAAGGCAGCTTCTTCGCGGTTCAAACCCTCGGGAACCTCGTACACGTCGTCCTTCTTGCAAGCCGCACAGGGTATAAGCATGAGAGCGGCAAGAAGAATAACCATAAGCTTATTAATGAACTTCATAATTCCTCCTGGTTGGATAGTTCTATCGCTCCTAATTATAATGCATTTTGGCTTCAATAGCAAATGCTTTTTCGCTGCGCACTTATTGCCTGTTTGGTTCAGGCAAAACCCTGTAATGCATATATATCGTTTGAGCTATGCTACTGTCAGTTCTTCTCGCGCTTTGTGAATGGGGAGTCCAGAAATTTTTTAACTGATTCAAGAAACGATTCGATCTCCTCTCGGTTAGGCTTGTAGTAGACTTTACCTCCTTCCAACGACGATTCTACAAATCCATTGAAGACCAGTTTGTTCATATGATACGATACGGTCGGAGCAGTTATATTGAATATCTCCGCAAGCTCCAATCCGTAGCATGGGCGAGCACAAATACAATGCAAAATCTCGAGCCTCGTTTCATCGGATAGTATCTTAAAACGTGCGGCTATCTTATTGCAATCACATCCGGCATACAGCAAATCGGTAATGTCCTTCAAAAAAGCTCCGATTATTACATCCGGCGCACCGTCCTCGCTCTCCTTTACGGTTATCGAAACCGGAGAAAGCATGCTGATATAAAGCGAATAGGAATCGGCTTCGGGCAATTGAAAGCCGGCGCATTCCATAACATAGCTGCGAAGATCGGTTGCTTCGTTGATACGCTGCTCCAGTTTGTGTATTGTTTCGGAATAAATATCAGAATTCTTGTTTATTGCGTTGACTACCGGCCTAAGCAGCTCAAAAAGCTCACGAATGTGTTCCTCGTAATTCGTATACAGACTTATCAGCTTGCGTTTAAGCGCCACTGAGATATTCATCCTATTGATAAAGTCCAACAACCCTTTCTCATCTTCATTCAGGAAGATCCTATGCAGCTCATCATTCTCGTTGATCTTCGTCACGAGAGGATTTGCGCAGAATATAGGTTATCGAAACAGCGAGAAATTCCCGGTATTTCGAATAACTCAACTAATTAGGAGGTTTCTTGTATGAACGCGAAACGATTCAAGATGTTCATATCAGGGATGATGGCTTTCCTGATGATGTTAACTTGCATGACCTTTGTAAGCGCATCGGACATCGCAGCAAGCGACAGATCCGATAAGACGGATTTCAACGCTTCAATTGACAAGAACGGCGATGAATCAGCCGTTATCGATCCCAACACCGAGGTTACGATCCTTGTAAACGTCGGACACACGACCGCACTCCAGATAACCGGCAGTGTGGAAAACTCCACCAAAGCCGCTTCCTCCATTCTGAAGCAGCAGGCTGATGCAAAGAAGCAGATCGAAGACGTCCTCAATCAGAAGATTGAGATCGATAAGAACTACGTCCTTCTTTACAACGGTTTCAGCTTCAAGGAAACCTATGGTATGCTTGAAAAGATCAACGCCATCGATGGTCTTCGCGCAACCATCCCTGCTAAGTTTGAGGTGCTTGGCAATGCCGACGACGACATACTAACCCCCAGCATGGGCAACAGCACCGTTACTACCGGCGCAACCCAAGCATGGGAGCTCGGCTATAGCGGAGAAGGCAGCGTTGTCGCGGTTATCGATACCGGAATTCTCAGAACCCATGAGGCTTTCAGCGTAATGCCCGAAAGCGGAAGGTTCACTCCCGAATACCTTGAAGGCATCTATGCTCAGTACGGCCAGTATATGCATGCCGGAAGCGATATCAATCAGCTTTACTATAATGCTAAGCTTCCCTTCTGCTGGGACTACTATGACAATGACTACGATTCCAACCACACCGAGAGTGATCACGGTACCCATGTCGCAGGCATCGCAGCAGGCAACAACGGCGAAGATTTCAAGGGTATTGCTCCCGATGCACAGATCGTTGTTATGCAGGCTTTCCTTCCCGAGGGCGGCGCATATTGGACGGATCTGCTTGCAGCTCTTGAAGACTGCGTATATCTCGGCGTTGATTCCATCAACATGAGCCTTGGTTCCGCAGCAGGATACTCCACTCCCTATACTTTCGTAGACGGCTTGGATGATGCTTTTGATATGCTTGAAGCACTCGGCATTTCCCTTGTTGCCGCAGCAGGCAACGATGGCAATACCATTGCATTCACCCACTATGGCAACTGGTATGTTGGCAGGCGTGAAAGCCTTGCTTCCAACCCCGATATCGGTCTTGTCGGATCCCCCGCATCATTTACTCAGAGCTTCGCTTTTGCTTCCGTAGTAAATACCGTAAGCAACACCGGCCATCTGGTTTATAACGGTGAGGACTATTACTATACCTCGATCTCTACCGCACCCGCGCTTGGCAGCATCGAGGGTATCTATGAGATTGTTTACGCAGGCTATGGATCAGTCGAAGAGTTCGAAGCAATCTCCGCTGAAGGTAAGCTCGTCCTCGTTCAGCGCGGCAACGGATTGACTTTCGTTGAAAAGTGCGACAACGCGATCGCAGCTGGCGCAGCAGGCATTCTCCTTTACAATAATGTTGAAGGAAGCTTCCTGCCCAACGTAACCACCACAATTCCCTTCGGCGCACTGAGCCATGCACAAGGCGAAGCAATTCTAGAGGGCATTGATGGAGGAAACACCACCGCTCTAATCGACGGAAGCCTGAGCTATGACTCAATTGCAATGGCAAAGAGCTCAAGCTGGGGAACCACTTCTGACCTGCTCATTAAGCCTGAGATCAGCGCACCCGGCGATGGCATCACCTCCGCCGTCGGTCTTGGCTCGGACACCGATTATGAGACTTGGAGCGGAACCTCAATGGCAGCTCCTCATATCTCCGCTTCCATAGCGCTCGTCAAGCAACGTCTGCGCGGGATCTTTACCGACGCAACCGCACAGGAACTCAACGATCTTGCATATTCCTTCTTGATGAGCACAGCGCATCAGGTTCAGGGCTTTGTGCGTCAGCAGGGCGCAGGTATCGTCGATATTGCCAGCGCACTTGAGACTATGGCCTATCTCACCGTTCCCGGTTGTTCTCGCCCCAAGCTGGAGCTCGGTGACAATGAGGACGGAACATTTACCTTCACTTTTGTTGTAAACAACATCGGCGATACCGAACGCAGCTATACCATCGTTCCCTTCGCGATGACCGAATATGTTTACGACGCCGAGCATTCCGGCAACTTCTACCTTCCCAATGAGGGCACCGTAACCGTAAAGCTCATCAACGGCACCACCTATGATGTTACCTCTCTAGTTGACTTCGACGGCCCCGAGACTGTAACCGTTCCCGCAAACGGAACCGCAACAGTTACCATTACCATGACCGCTACCGAAGAGCTTATGGATTACTTCCATGAGAACTGCGCTTCCGGCATGTATCTCGAAGGCTTCATTAAGCTGGTCGATAACGACGGCGAGAGCAACAATCTTTCCCTCCCCTTCCTCAGCTTTGTCGGCGATTGGGATTACCCCTCCATGCTTGACCGTGGTAATTATTGGCAGATCCCAACGGGTGAGTTCAACTATCAGCAGCTCACTACCGCCCCTGCAACTTATGCTGGATACATGACCGATCAGGGCTTTGGTCTGAACAGATATGCAGACATGAAGGGCCACACCTTCAATCCCGATTGGAGCGCATTCTCCCCCAATGGTGACGGCATCCTTGATGCGTTCACCTATATGGAATTCAACCTTCTGAGGAACGCAAAGCTCGTCACCATCAACATCGAGGATGCAGAAGGCAACATTCTTGATAACCTCTACACCTCTGACGAATATTCCTTCCGCAAAGAATACTTCACCGGAAGCATCAATGGCGGCAACACCTACAGTAGCCTCATCGTTGACTACGATGGTTCTGATATTGCTGAAAACGATACGGTTTACATCGTACTCGAGACCTGGCTTGACCACGAAGGATATACACCCGAAGCAAACGAGAGCGGACGCTGGAGCATCCCCCTCACCAAGGATACCGTTGCTCCCGACATCATCGTAACCGAAGGTGGCTTCAACGTTATCGACAGCAACTATGTCGCCTATTATTCCGTACACGCAGACGAAGAGCGCACTGAGCTTCTTTACGAGACCGGCGTATTCGCCTACGAGCGCGGACAGGCTGAGCACTATGCAAACGCCACCGGAGCAGAAGTCGTTTATGTAACCGTAGCCGACTATGCAGGCAACGAAGCATTCTATGAAGTAAATCTTGAGACCGGTGCTGTTATCCAGTCCGACATTGAGGCATTTGATTATGGCCGCACCATAATCGGTCAGAGCAGCAAGAACTATGAAACCGGCTACTATGATTTCAACTGGCTCAGCTTCAGGAGCGATCTGCCCGGCACCGTAACCAGGCTGACCGATTCTGATGAAATGCCCCCCATCTTCACCGAAGAAGGATATGATTTGGATATCAAGTCCACCAGCGTTAACAGGGACGGCGTCCTCTATGCCAACGGCTTGTATGAAATATACATTCTCGATCCCGAAACCTTTGAGCGTACCTCGGTATTCGATATCCGCGAAGTTGTTCCTGAAGGAACTTATGCTGCAGACATTCAGCAGATAGCATTCAATAAGGGTACTAATGACCTGTATGCTGCATTGTATTTATACTATGCGCCTGGTTATCCGGATGGATACAGCTTCTGCAGGATCGACCTTGAAACAGCGGAAATCGAACCTCTCTTCACTCTCTCCTATATGGATCTTGAGCGTGCGGCATTCGCAGGAATGTTGTTCCTTGAAGAGGACGAGCTCTGCGTTTACGGCGGAAGAAAGACAATTACCGTTTATGACCTTAACGGCAACATCCTCCGCGAGTACACAATAGACAGCGTCTTTGATCCCGAATACAACGGTCTCATCATCGGACCGCGCACCTACTACGGCGGAAGCATGCTCTATGATGAGAACACCCACTGCCTGTACTATTCCGGTGACTATTCCTGGTTCCGCGATGCCAGGTATGATTCCGGCGGACTTATCAGGTACAATCTTGACACCGGCGCAACTACCCTTTCCATCATCGGTAACGACCACGGCTATGCTGTAACAGGTATGTTCTTTGCCGATTCCCTCGTGCCTGTTCCCGATATCGAGATCGAAAGCTACGATTTAGACTGCGGTGATGAAATTGATGTTGCCATCGGCAGCACCACAAGTATCACAGCTACCACAAATCCCACCGGAGCCAATAACTTCGACGTTGTTTGGACTTCCGCTGATGAAAGCATCGCTTCAGTATCCGGAAATAAGCGCGGAGCAGATATCGTCGCTAATGGTCTTGGTGAAACTACTATTACCTGCACCGTAATGGTTGGCGAAGATGTATTCTGCACCGAGGAGATATCCGTAAGCGTGCACCCCGATTATGAGCTCAGTGCTGCAGTTAACGCTGAAGGCGGCAACTTGGACTTCGTCTCTACCGGCTCTTACCAGTTTAGGCCCATTCAGGAGGGTGCCAGGTACTACGCCAAGGCCAACAACAGCGGCGCAAGCAACTCTGTTGCCACTATGACTACAGAGGTTGTGCTTTATAGCGGCGATGTAGTATCCTTCGATTACTTCGTAAGCAGCGAAGCATACTACGATTTCTTCAGGGTTTACATCAACGGTAACATGGTTGCCGGCAACTCCGGAGAAGTAGATTGGACCACCTTCACCTACACCGCACCCGATACCGGTGTTTATGAGATAACCTGGACTTACTCCAAGGATAACACCGGTAACGCCGGCATCGACACTGCAGGCGTTGATAACTTCAGTATTGACAGGGCAGATCTTGTAAACGTCGAAAGCGTTTCCATTGACCCTGAAACTATGGAGCTTACCATCGGTTCAGTTGGCAGCGTCAGCCTCATCGCTGAGCCTGCCGGTTCAAACAACTATCTTGTTGAGTGGTCTTCATCTGACGAGAGTATCGTCACCGTGAACGGCGATTCACATGGCGCAACGATCAGCACTCGCGGTACCGGTACTGCAACCATTACATGTACGGTCTATGTTGAGGGCGAGGTATTCGCAGCAGTTTCGACCGAAGTCACAGTTGAACCCGACTATGAGCTCAACCTTGCTGCAAATATCGAAGGCGGTCAGCTTGATTTTATCAATGGCGCTCCTTACGGTTTCATTCCCGAGCACGAGGGTGACAGATATCTGTTGAAGTCCAATAATGTCGGCATTAACAATTCTGCGGCAACACTGAGTACCGTTATCTACATGTCCGCAGGCGATACCCTGAGCTTTGACTACTGGGTAAGCAGTGAGAGCGGATACGATGTATTCGTCTTCGCAGTCAACGGCGTAAACGCATTGCGTAAGTCCGGCGAAGTTAATTGGACCACATATACATTCACCGCTGAAGAAGACAGCGAATACACATTTGAATGGTCCTATCGCAAGGACAGCTCCGCAGCTTCCGGTGCAGATATGGCAAAGGTGGATAATGTCGCACTCACCACTAACGCTCCCCAGATGGGCGATGTAAACGGTGACGGCAGCGTAAATACTGCTGACGCAGTTCTCGTCCTCCGCCATTCCATGGAGATTAGCAGCCTCAATGAGGACGCATTCGTCCTCGCAGATGTCAATGGCGATGGAAGTATTACAGCCGCCGATGCCATCCTAATTCTCCGCATGGCTTCAGCTCTAAGCTGATTCCATTAATATAGCAGCGGTGATCCTCCTCTATTATCACCGCTGCAAAATGGTTTTCGTGTACCCCTCCTATGTTGCCCCGACGGTTATCGTTCCGTCGGGGTTTAAATTTGCTGTTTGCTTTCAAATAGTATTCTCGCCATAGTGATGGTGTTTGAATCTTCTTGCCTGCTTCAGGCAATGATCCTATCATCATGTTTCAGCGATTTTATTATGGATATTAGGTTTTCCTAGGTTTCATGATAAGACCCGATTCAGAATCTTAGTCCCCATTTCATTCCAATCGAATAGCGGCATTCGATTGTTCTCATATTGCAATGGATTTGACTATATTTTGTATTACTGTTTTTATAACATCCATAATGAAATTATTCTAACAGTGAAATTGTTCATGTATTTTTCGGGTCTTGTTTGCATTTAACACTTTGCCTGCGCTGCAAAAAATGCAAACTATATTGTGTTTTGACACAGAAAATTCATAATTTTCTATTGCATTTACAGTATCTTTTTAGTAAAATAGGCACGCTGGGAGTAAACCCCGGATACAGTTAAAAGAGCACCCGATGGCTTTGCACGACCCAACGGATATGGCGTATTTGATGTTTGGAGGTCTCCGCTGTGCGCAGAATAATTTGTGTTATATTAAGTCTTGTTTCTTTATTTTCCCTGTTTGCTTGTTCTCAAGTTACAAATAATGAAGTTACCCCTGAGCCTTCGCAGTATGCTCAGATAAGCCCTGAACCCGTAACTATCGAGCCTGTTGTGACCGAGCCTCCGGCAACCCCCGAAATAACTGTCGAACCGACAGCCACTCCGGAGCCCACTCCCGAACCAACCGCTACTCCGGATCCGACTCCGGAGCCTTCCCATACCCCAAAGCCCACGCCATATTGCAACCCTTTCCCCACCAGTGATGCGGAGATTAAGCGTGCAAATGCAGGCAAGCGGTTTATGGAGAAGCTTAAAGCAACGGAGGGCTATGAAGATCTCAATCTCAAAGCCAAGTACGGATTCCCCTACCTAATTTGCGTGAATAACATCAATAGCTGTGTTACCGTATTTTGCGTTGATGAGAACGGCTACTATACCCGTCCGTATTTGTCAATGGTCTGCTCAGGCGGCGTTGATACTCCCGAAGGTATTTTCAAGACACCTGCGCGGTATAGCTGGCATGTGCTCATGGGACCTTGCTACGGTCAGTACTGTACTCGTATCGTGCGGGGTGTGCTGTTCCATTCCGTCCCATACTATACGCCGCACAAGTATGATCTTCAGTATAGGAGCTTTAACCGTCTTGGCTGGATAATCTCTCATGGCTGTATAAGGCTTGCCGTCAACGATGCCAAGTGGATTTACGATAATTGTCCTATCGGAACCACTGTCGTCATCTACAACGACAGAAGCAGCGTCGGCCCTATGAGCAGACCCTATCCGATAAGAATAGACGCATCCAACCTCTTCAGGCGCGGATGGGATCCCACCGATCCGGATGATGCCAACCCATATGGCGACGAATATAAGATGGGCTCAACTCTGCGCAGCGAACTCGCTTGGGAGGACTACTACTACGCCATAGAAAATGGCCTTTGGGATGACAGTATCAACCCGCCGGAGCGCCCGACGGCCACTCCGGACTTCACCCCCACGCCTGCGCCTACCGACACTCCTGAGCCGACTGAAGTACCTTCGGAGACGCCCACTCCGATGCCCACGGAAACGCCGGTCGCCGACACTCCGACTCCGGTGCCCACCATCACGCCTACGCCTACCCCAACCCCAACGATGGTGCCGACTCCTTCTCCGGAGCCAACGGTTACTCCGGATCCTAAGATCACGCCGACGCCCAATCCGTAACCGATCCTTTCTGACTTATCAACGGCCGCTGACTTCCAAAGTCGGCGGCCGTCATCTATAAAGTGACTAATCGTTTTCGCGCGATGCGGAGATTTGAATTCAATTTCTCCGCGATGCTCGCGAATAGAATCTAATGCAATTTGCTATATTTTGAGAATATAGCATAATCAGCTAATAGAAGGGGCTGTTAACTAAGCATGTTTGCTTAATTATCAGCCCCTACGATATTCCTGTTACTTATCCACTATCGTTTTATACAGTCGTTTTGCACGCTTTGCGTCCTCTGCAGTCGGTTCTTCATCCAAGTCATACCTCGCCTTGCGATAGGTTTCGGTGAATTCCGGCAGCGCATCCCTGGCTTCAGCGCCAATGACCGACGCAAGCTTTTCAACCTCTTCACAGGTATCCGATTTTTTGACGGAATATTTTCTGTTTTTCTTCAGATACCTTAGAAACCTGGCGTAATACTGCCTAATCTTTGACCTTGGCGAACGATCAGGTTTCTCAGTCCGTCCATCGCTTTCATTTTCCGTCACCTGCTCGCGTTCTTCATAAAAATATGAATTGCCCAATGTCTTTTTTCCCTGCTTTAGCAGCTTACTGAACACTATGTACAGTGCCAAAGCGATAACAAGCACGGCAAACAGAATGATTAATACCCTTGCGAAATCCGATGAGCTTTCTTCGGGCGGCGGCGTCTCCGGAGGATATGTAACTGCCTCCATTGACGGCGGCGGGGTGATATCCGACCTTGTCGGAACTATCGGGTCTTCTGCAGGCGAGCCGATTGGGGGCGGATTCTTGTTTGTGAGAGCGTCCTCGAGCAAAGAAAACTGCTTTCCAATCCATGCGGCTAACGGTTCTAAGACGCCTCCCCCAAGCCATATAAAGAGCCTCTTCAGCAATCCGATAAGGCCAGTGGCAGTAATGAGAACACAGCCCACAAAAAACAAGAGCGTATCCCTAAACTGCCTCCTGTTGAATTCATTATCCTGATCAGTTACAGCGCGAAGTCCTCTGAGCAGCAATATACCCATTACTACCGATATTACGAATAAAGGAACCGAGTTGATGATTGCAGCGAATGTGTTTTCACCGTTTATCAGCTGATTCTGTACACCGCTTGAGAACAAGCCTACGACGCAAAACAGAAGTACAACAACTGTCAGCGAATACTTGAACTTGGATAAAAAATCTAAGTGCGTTGTGTTATAGTTCAACACCCTTTCAAGCGCTATGGTTAGTATAACCGCTGCTGCATGAATAGCATAATACACGGCATGACATCCGTCCAACGCAATGAATGCAGCTCCGCCAAGCATAAGAACTATTCCTATTACTTTGAAGATGCGTTCGCTTTGCTTCAGATTCGGAATAATATCTCCGAGCATGTAGATGAAAACTCCAAGCCACAGCAGTACAAAACTCCAGATTGGATAAAGCTCGCCAATAATGCTTCCGATCACCATGCATATTGACGTGAGCAGAATTCCAACAATGTAGGCTATTCGAAGGAATCTGTTCATGTCGCCACCCCCTCATTCTTTGGAGCGGCAGATATTGCTTTTGACTTGACGCGTTTTTTCGGCTTACCCTTATCCTGCGATTTAGAACGCGCAAGCAATGCCTCAAACTCCTCTTTCTCCTTCCGGGTCTCTCGTTCATGCTGCTCGCGCTCTATCCTGAGCCTTTCGTCTTCCGTAGCTTGATTGATATAGTCATCGGCAAAAACCGTAATAATATCAGCTCCGAAGACGGACCTTGCCCGGGCCAACGCTTCCATGACCGCTTCTTCCTTTCGGGTTGAGATAAACACCATTGTTTGCTCTCTGAATGCGCCGGAGCAAACCTCCGCTAAAAGAATGTCCGTTGAGCAGGTTTCGCCATTCTTTGCAGAACCCAAGCCATATAGTATTCTGTTGAACTCCGCGCCCCGACCGCCGGCGCTGTGAAAACTTGAGATGCCGTCATTTATGATAGCGTTGGTGATTAGCGTGTAATCCTGATTCCTATCCTCAAAGTATTCGCAGATGGTGCGGGCTGCCATAAAGCAATATTCCTGGCGTCGGATATGCATCTCAAACTCTCCGTGAAAAGATGTGTCCAGCACAACTGTGACCGCCTGGCACCATGTCGGATCATACTCCTTAACGATCAGCTCATTTAGTACCGCAGACATCTTCCAGCTTATACTTCTCATAGGCTCTCTTCCCGTGTATTCACGATAGCCGCAGACGGAAATCGGGTCTTCAAGAAGTTGTTTCCTCATTGCGATCTCATCATATGCATCTGCAAAGGATTTAATAAATTCCTCTGCCTCGATTCGATGCGGATAAATCACAATATGGCTATCGTTCTCCTTGCGGTATTCATGCTCAACAAAGCCAAGAAAATCACCGGCATAGAACTTGGCGTATGAAAATGTGTACTCGCCCCTGTCCGGCAATGAGGCGGTTAGGCGGCGTCTTACCCTCTGGCGGCGGCGAAGGGTAACTCCGCTGACGAAGATCCTATGATCGTCATTTACGACCGCATCGTAATCAACCAGCTTGCTTATCACAAGTTTTTTCGGAAAACGTTCCTCTATCCTGAGAACCGGCGAATAGCTGCGCGAAAGATTGCTGATTTCGCTGTTGACAGCGAACTCCTCGTCAGGCTCCGCTCCATCTACCGAAGGGTAGCAACGATACCCGATCATTTCCTCATTGCTTGAGTTCTTTATTGAAACCCATTCGACAATGGATGCAAGTACGATTATGATTATCAAAAACTCCAGCATTTGTCATTTTACACTCCCGGAGTCTTCCTTCGGTACTGTGACACCACTTAGAATGGAATCAAATATCGCCGCTGCCTCGCGGCTCGCTGCCGCATTTCTGAAATGCAAACGATGTACTATAACATAAGGCGCAAGCTTCTTAACATCCTCCGGAATGACATAGTTCCTGCCGCTGAATGCCGCATAGGCCCGTGCTGCTTTGCAAAGGGCGATGGTTCCGCGTGGAGAAGCGCCTATGTTTATGCGTTGATCCTGCCTTGTCGCCTCGATAATATCCATTAAATAGCCCATTACCGGCTCACTTATTTCAATGTCGGAAAGGAGTCTGCGCAATGCTTCGGTTTCTTCGACGCTTACGACCACATCAATGCTGTCGAGCAGTTCTGCACTGTCAGTTCTTAGGGCAACTCCAATCTCCTCGCTCCTGGTCATATATCCAAGGCTCATTCGCATCATAAACCTATCCATCTGCGCTTCCGGCAACGGGAAAGTTCCGTAGGACTCTATCGGGTTCTGAGTCGCCGCTACCATGAAAGGCTCATCGAGCTTACGAGTCAGACCATCGATGGATACCTGTCTTTCAGCCATGGCCTCAAGAAGGCTGGATTGGGTTCTTGGGGTTGCGCGGTTGATTTCGTCTGCAAGTACCATATTAGCAAAAATAGGGCCGGGACGGAACTCAAATTCACCTTTTTTAGTATTATAATAGTTTATTCCCGTGACATCGCTTGGCATCAAATCCGGGGTAAACTGGATCCTGCGGAAACTGCCGCCGGTTGCCTTGGCAAAGGCGCGGAAGAGCATCGTCTTTCCTGTGCCGGGTACATCTTCCAGCAGAATGTGTCCGCCGCATAGATAACAGACGGCAACGAGCGTTATCTCATCATGCTTGCCAACGATCACCTTCGAACAGGCATCGACGAGCTTTTTGCGATATGATACGAATTCTTCTGTGTTCATGTCTCTCTCCTTGGGTTGATCCCTTTAATTTGTTCATTAGCTTAGCTTCTATTTAGGGTGATACACCCTTCCATTCTTTATATTGTATCATAAATGCAATTAGGTGCCAAGTATATAACATTTTGTTTCCTTATAATAGCATTCAGCCCCCCCTTTAGTAGGGGGAGCTGAATGTGTTTACTGTAATAATCAGTTAAGAATTCATTGCAGCACGGAGGATGATCATTGCATCCTGTGCGTTGACGGAACCGTCATTGTTCATGTCTGCAAGAGCGAGCTGATTTGCACTAAGATCACCGATACCAAGGGTATAGCGGAGAACGAGCATTGCGTCCTGAACATCAACATAACCGCTGCCGTTGACATCGCCCATGATGCCGCCGGTGCTGCCGGAGAAGTCAACGTTATCTACCTTTACACAGTCGGTGCCGCCGTTTACACTGCTATCCTTGGAGTAGGACCATACGAAGGTGTAAGTGCCAGCGGTTGCTGCGGTGTAGGTGTAGGTATTCCAGCTGGTATTGGAAGTGCCGGACAGGTGGAGAATCTGCTCACCATTGACGGTGAAGTTGAACCAGTCATAGTTGGACTCAGAGTTGTAGTAATACTCGAAGGTAAGAGTATCGCCTGCAGCCATATTGATGGTAGTGGTGAGGGTAGAGGTGGTATTCGAGGAACCGGCATTGCTTGACTTAGCAAGATACCTATCGCCCTCGGTAACAGCTTCGAAGGGATACTGTTCGCTGGTTCCAAACTGGATGTTGCCGCCGGGTACATTCAGGGAGTCATAAAGAGTAGTATCAATGTTTACGGTAACATCAACGTTTGCGGTACCGAATACATTGCCATCAACATAAACGGTGCAGGTAACCGTGGTGTTGCCTTCGGAAATACCGGTGATGGTTGCACGACGGTTGTTGCCGTTAACGGTTGCAATGCTCTCGTTTGCGGAAGTCCAAACGAGCTCATATGCGTTTGCATTATCGGGAACGCGGAGGAATGATACGGATGCGCTGCGTCCGATATACATTTCGACTGCGGTGGTGTCAAGGGAGAATCCGGTCAGATCAACGGGATCCTGGTTGCCGAACAGACTCCATTCGCTGTAAACGGTCTGCTCAGAGTCGGGGTTGGAGGGGAAGGGATCGTCCTCACTCATAACGATAGGATATGCATCGCCATAAGGATCGGGAACGCCCCAAGTATCCTTCATTGTTTGGAAAGCTTCGGCAACAACGCCGCCTTCCTTCATAACATTCCAGAAGGTCTCTTCGTACTTATAGTCGCCTACAAAGGTTACGCTCTGGGAGTAACCGTAAACGACCTCAGCGCCTGCCCTGAGAAGAGCGGAACCGGTGGTGCCCTGGCCGGTGCGCTTCATGCCTTCGCAGATAGCCATCCAAACAAGGCAGTTTGAAAGGGTATCGGTGACATGGTGCTCAACATACCTACCGTCAATGTAAGCGGCGCTGCCTGCGCTGACTGCCCAACCATTGGAGTAGTCCTCGGAGGTGATACCGGAATTGGTGGTGAGGCACAGATAGCTGGAAGTACCGCTCTGGGTTCCGTGGCTGTCGTAGATAACAACGCCCTTATCGGGGTAGTTCTGTGCGATTGCGGGACCGGTTGCTGCGGTGGACTGGATGAGAGTGTAATCACCGCCGGTTGCGTCCGCGATGGACTGAGCTTCCCGCTTGTACTGATCGGTGAAGCTTCCGTCATGTCCGTAATAAGGTGCAACAAGCAGTACGTTGGGGGAACCGGCATCCTTATTGTAATTGCCGTTTCCCTTTACAATAACAACCTGCTCTTCAGCGGGGATGGGTTCGCCGGGAACGAGCTCGTTGCGGAGCCTGTAGTTGTAAGAGCAATACATGCCGTCAACCGTGAAGAAGAATCCGTCCTTGGTGATGTCGGAGAAGCCGTCCTTATCGATGAAGGAAGCATTCAGTGCTGCCTGATATACAGCATTGATGACATCGGTGCGGGTTGCGTTTGCTTCGATAGCAGCTGCTTCTGCTGCATCGATAGCTGCCCAGGTCTTGTTGAGCTTTGCGATCTGCTTTGCTTCGTTTGCCGCTGCGTCAATACCCTCAGCAAGGGAGACGACGGGAACGAGAGCAAAAACCAGAATGAGCGCAAGAGCCATAGCCAATACTTTGCGAGTTTTCATTGGTTTTCCTCCTTAAAATTAATGCGCTTTATGCGCAGAGTACACCATCTCTGGCATACTTCTCCGTATATTTTACCATAATCATTTCAAATGTCAAGACAAGAACTGTATTTTTTATATTGAGCTTTTCAGCGTGAAAATGCTTTACCGAATAAGCTTTTTTGCCTTTGTATACCAATCGGATAAGTTTTTCTTGCCAACCCGTTGATTAGGGTATATAATACTATCGCAGAGATTGCGAATCCTTTCATTTTATGAGGTGAGCTTATGTCAAGTGACTACAATGATTGCATACAAGAGCAGAGCGCCATCATACAGGACCCCGGTGAGTTTGGAGACATTCAGCAGCTTAGGGAGCTTCAGTATCTTTATACTTCCGCGCTTCGCACGCTAAGGCTAAAATTCGAGGTTCTCAACGGTGAATTTCAGCTTCACCATGCCCGGAATCCCATTCATCATATTGAAAGCAGACTAAAAAGCCCTGCAAGCATGGCAGCGAAACTTCAAAGCAGAGGTCATGAAGTGAGCATCGAAAACGCAAAGCAGTATCTTAACGATATTGCAGGAGTACGCGTCGTGTGTCGTTTCCTTGAAGATGTTTACGACGTTGAGAAAGCCTTCATGATGCAGGAGGATGTGAAGCTCATTGAGCGTGAGGACTATATCGCCCATCCGAACTTCAACGGCTATCGCAGCCTGCATCTGGATGTTGAGATACCCGTCTACCTTTCCTCTACGATAGAGTACGCCCGCGCAGAAATACAGATACGGACGATCGCGCAGGATTTTTGGGCAAGTCTTGAGCATGACCTTAGGTATAAATGCTGCAAGGATATTCCGGAACATATAAGCAAGGAGATGTACAGCGTAGCGGATGAGATCGCAGCAATAGATCGAAGAATGCAGCATATGAACTATGAGATCCAGGCGCTTTAATCGCTATGGTGCATTGATACATACTCTCCGGTTACAGCGCTGTTAGCAAGCCGATATGATCGCTCTTCGGAAAGAATTTGCCAAATTGTATTTCGCCAAACTGACGCTCAGTTAACCGGTGAGCATATTTTGTGAACATTAATATAATGCAAAATAAACGAGGTTGAAGTTATGGGAATTAGGCGCAATTTCAAGATTGCAAACATCACTGCACTCTCCGTTTTTTGTTTAATCTTAATGCTGATCGGGATCACCCCAGCTCTTAGCGGGTGTTCCGCATGTAAGGAGAATAATATGCACAGCAATAATAAGACCCTTCCGGACGGAAAGCTGACCCGCGTGGAATACTCCACCGGAAACGGAACGATCTCAAGAGCAGAGTTTTCCATCACTATCACGCCAGACGAAGTTGTCGAAGCTCTTTTTTGGCCGGAGGAAGCCGTCGAAATCGATGGCAAAACTTACTATCAGCCCACCGTTTCCGACGAAATAGTATCGCTTTCTCACGCCCCCATTTCCGAGGGACGATGGGAGGAAGTAGAAGCGATCATCGCCGAACTTGCTCCGCTGCTTGAAATCAAGCCCGAATCAAAAGGTGATTTGCCTGATGCCGGAGAGCTTCTGGGTATGCAAATACTCGACGGAGGTGATTGGCAAACGCTGCGGCTCGGCGTACAAACTGCTGATGGGGAGCATTTTTCCGAATACTATGTCCCTTCGGACCGCCGCATGATTACACTGACAACCCTTCTCCGAGAGATTGTAGACCCTATAGGCCGCGATATTCCGCACTATGCTCCGCCGGTGCTTGTAGGTCTGTACTTTAGTCAGTCCTCATCAAGCCCTGCAAAGGATTTTTCCTTCCAATGCGGCACACCGAGCGACGATGCAGATGCTGAGGAACGGCTTTTCATTTATCGTTTTACTGAAAAAACGGGCCTGTTCTCTCATGATTCCCAAAGTGCGACTACAACGATCTCCTATCAGGATTGGGCTGAGCTGTCTTCACTTGTTGATGAGCTGTGCCTAAAGGATTATCCAAGAGGAACATCGAAAGACAAGGCCACCTGCTCACTCTATTATTCCGACAGCGCACAGCTAACAGTGAAGCTTGATAAGAAGGCGGTTGAATCGCTTTATGCCGCTTTGAAGGAACTGGCCGTAAATCATGCCGGTTGATACAGCATACGCATTTTGAGCTGATCTGTTTTTCACAGTCTTGGAGGCGATCAGTGCCATTATTCCGCAGCTCATACCCGAATTGCGGTAATATTCAGCATTCTCCGGCATGATCAAAAAGGAGATTTGATAATGAAAATTGCGTTGGCTTGTGCGCCGGTGGTTAACGGAAATATAGAGCATAACAGCGCGTGTATCCTGCAAGCCATGGAGGCTTGCGCCGGAAAAGCGGATCTGGTTGTGTTTGGCGAATCCGTTCTGCAAGGGTTTGACAGTCTAACATGGGAATATGACTCAGATCGTAGGATAGCTGTATCCTTAGCCGATGATCCGATAATCCGGATCTGCCTGGCGGCGAAGCAGATAGGGATTGCCGTCTCTTTTGGCTATATTGAAAGAGACGGAAGCTCGCTTTTTAGCAGTCAGATAGTCATTGACGCTTTTGGTTCGATAGTACATAACTTTCGCCGGGTCAGTAAAGGCTGGAAAGAGTTTCGGCTTACAGATGAACACTATCGTGAGGGAGACGATTTTGAAGCTTTTTCCTATAGCGGGAAGCGGATTGCCATCGGCATATGCGGCGATCTTTGGACTGACGGAAAGCCGGAAGCAATGCGAGGCCTTAACGCCGACATCGTTCTTTGGCCGGTTTGGTGTGATTACAATGCTGATGAATGGAATAGCAGCATCAAGCATCAGTATGCTGAACAGGCAGCCCTGTGCGGTGATGCAGTCCTGCTGGTGAATACGTTCTGTGCCGATCCCGGAGCGGTTGGCTGTGCCGCAGGAGGCGCAGCGTATTTCAAAAACGGCTTGATAGTGCAAGAAACCCCTGCCGGAAAAAGTGATATTTTGATAGTCGAGGTTTAGTAATGGTTATGGAGATCAAGGAATACACCAAATACAACGAGAATGATATTTTGAGCCTGTATTTGAGCGTTGGCTGGACTGCCTACACCGAGCACCCGGATGTGCTCAGGAATGGATTTGCTAATTCCCTGCTGACGCTGGCGGCTTACGATGGCGATCAGCTTCTTGGCATCATCCGAACTGTTGGCGATGGCTATACCATCGTGTTTGTGCAGGATATCCTGGTATTCCCAGAGCATCAGCGAAAGGGCATCGGATCTGCTCTCCTGAGGGCAGTTTTGGACAAGTTCAGCCATGTGCGCCAAATAGAACTTGCAACGGATAATACGCCGGAGACCATTGCATTTTATTTGTCGATGGGCTTTCGGGAAATGTCCGAAATCGGCTGCTGTGGATTTATGAAAGTCTAAATCGTCATGCCTAACATAGTTGCCTATCTTGCAGGAATAGAGCACTGTAAGACTCCTTTTTGATGCAAGCAGCAAGCCGAGGCGTGAACAGAATTTGTTCTATTTCTGATGCTTAGACCTCGCCTGCGCACTATTGTTCGTCCCGGAGCAGCTTTTTTACCTTTTTTTTGACCCTTTGAATGGCATTGTCCACCGACTTTACGGATTTACCGAGCTCATCTGCAATATCTGTATAGCTCAGCCCATCTAAAAATCGAACCAACACCTGCTTTTCAAGCTCCGTCAGCTCCTCCTCCATGCGCCGGAGCAGTTCGCTGTACGACTCGCGTTCTAAGATGATATCCTCAGGATTGACCGTTCTCGGCATTATCAAGGTATCCATGAGAGTGCTCTCGCTCTCATCGCTGCCGCCTTCGTATGCATTCCTGTCAAGTGACACATAGTTGTTAAGCGGAAGATGCTTCTTCCTTGTTGCGGTCTTTATTGCAGAGTAGATCTGACGCACAATACATGTCTCTGCAAATGAGCGGAAGCTTCCTCCCCTATCGGGTTCGTATTCCCTAATTGCCGCAACAAGCCCTATTGCACCCTCCTGAATGAGATCGGCTCTGTCTGCACCCATGAGAAAATAGGGCCTTGCCTTTAGCTTGACAAGTCCCATAAATCTCTCGACCAATACATATTCAGCGTCCCTATCTCCGCTCTGAGCCAGATAAGCAAGCTGTTCATCGGAGTATTCCCCAAATGCCTTGTCCGAAGTCGAAGCTTTAGTCAAATCAGTTGCCGCGCTCCTGTCTGTTCTTTTCAAACATGATTATTGCACCTGCAACCGCAGCGTTCAACGAATCGATGTGACCCTTGAGAGGAACGGAAACGAGGAAGTCACACTTTTCCTTGACGAGCTTGCTCAGTCCGCTGCCCTCGCTGCCGATAACGAGTGCAAATCCACCCTTCATATCGACATCGTACATTGGCCTGCCATCCATATCCGCGCCTGCTATCCAAAGTCCCTTTTCCTTAAGGGTGTCGATAGCATTGGAAAGATTGACAACCCGTGCAATGCGCATATGCTCGGCCGCGCCTGCGCTTGTCTTCACGACAGCGGCAGTAACGGAAGCCGAACGTCGCTTGGTTATCACAACGCCGTGTGCGCCGGCGCACTCTGCGCTCCTAATGATCGAGCCAAGATTGTGCGGATCTTCTATGCCGTCAAGCAGAACGACAAAGGGCTTCTCGCCGCGCACCTCAGCGTATTCCAAAATATCCGCAAGCTCCGCATATTCAACGCCCGGGATCTCGGCAACGATTCCCTGATGGTTGCCGCTTTTGCCGTTATGACCGAAAGGCATGCATATCTCATCCAGCTTTGTGCGCTCGACCTCACGGATAACGAGGTTAGCTTCATGTGCAAGCGTAACGATCTCGCCAAGCGAACCGTCATGCTCCTTCACCACAAGTATTCTGTCGATGCTTCTTCCGCTCTTAATAGCTTCCTTGACCGGATTTCTTCCCATAATGATGTTGGGAAGCTCCATCTCCGTATTTTCAGCATTGACTATCTCAGCGGATGCGGGACGCGCTGCTTCATCATCCGTCCTGTGCACAAAGCGATCATCAGGCCTATAGCCTCCGTGCTGACGATCTCTGCCGTCGCCGAGATTCCTATCATATGAACGCTCGCCATACCGGCGGTCGCTGCTGTGCCGCTTGTCATATGGTCTGTCGGATCCCCTTCCGGGTTTCCTGTCATAGGAACGTTCACCGTAACTGCGGCTGCCGTTATCCCTGAAGTCCCTGTCAAAGGAACGCTCATCATACTGACGTTCAGAATACTGATGAGCCTCTTCCCTGCCGGGCTTCCTGTCGTATGAACGCTCGCCGTACCTGCGGCCGGCATTATCTCTGAAGTTCCTGTCATTGGAACGCTCGCCGTACCGGCGGTCTGAGAATGAGCGGTTGTCTCCTCTGCCAGGCTTTCTGTCATAGGAACGTTCACCATACCGGCGGTCGCCATTGCCCCTTGGGTTTCTGTCAAAGGATTGTCCGCTGTTTCTGCGCGGCTTTCGATCATATCCTCCGTTATTCCTGCCGTTATCCTGTCTTCTGTCTCCGTTGTAGTCCATCTTTAATCCTCACAATTCATCTTGTTGTTTTCTGTTTCATCATCAACGCTCTTTTCATCCGAATACGCTTCTAATCCGCAAAGCATTCTGTTCATAAGGCATCCCAGTCTTTCATCCTTTCCGGAGAGATAGAGGTAGCCGATGAGCGACTCCAAGCCCGTTGCGTGACGGTAATCAAGGATCTGAGCGTTCTTAGGTACGGTCCCCATGTGTGCGTTGCGGCCGCGTTTGAATATCGCAGACTCCTCCTCGGTGAGCAGCGATTCTATCCTTCTGTAAGCCTCTGCCTGAGCCTTGGCACAAACGAGCTTTGCCGCACGCACATGCAGTCCATGCGCAGGAAGTGTCGTTGTGCTTACGAGCATAGTGCGAACATACAGGTCATAAACGGTATCGCCGACATAGGCAAGCGCCAGCGGGCTCATCATTTTTGGGTTCTGCGTCCCGTCAATACACGCCTCAGCGACCCGTGCAAAAATGCTCGCGCAATTATCCGCATCTGTTGTTTTTTCAGTGTTTGCATACTCCATCAGTTTCTATTATACACCAAATCTCCCTTTTTTCAAGGGGTTATTTGCTTTATTTCATCAATACCATAAAAAGTATTGCCGCCTCCGGAATGGCAGGAAGCGGCAGAAAACATAAGTTCAATTATCGATGTGTTCAGTTTTGTCCAAACGATGACATGGAGTCGATCCTATCGGCGTCAAGCCTCTTGATCAGCTCATCAAACGGGCAGCAGATCCTTTCGACGCATGGATGGAAGTAGAAAGTGCAGCTGTTCTTATCGGGCTGAAACTCGATGCCGGTTTCACTCCAGACGAGGATGCGCTTATTGCTCCTTGAAGCAATAGCGGCTCCAAGTTCGGTGTGGGTCCCGGCGCCGCCCGGGAGCAGGGCCACGAACAGCTCGGCGTCACGAACCGAACGCACTTCATTAAATGCCACCTCAGCCATCTTGGCTTCTCCCTGTGAGCGGATATCTCCGTGTGCAGTCCAATCATAGGTCAATTCGTGCCCATTGCGCGTAAGCACTGCACTAAGCTGCCTTGCCCTCTCTGCGTTTTCAAGACCTGTTGCAATATAAAACCTCATACACTATTCGCTTCCTTATAAGATTTGAGCCTCGGGTTAGCTATTCCCCTCACTCATCGTTTTTAATCTTTCCCTCCGCCCAATGCTTACGGCAAAGACTTATATACTTATCATCAGCTCCAAGCACGACCTGCTCGCCGACCTTGGTTATGCCGCCCTTTCCGTCAAGGCGTGCGTTCATAATTGCCTTTTTCCCGCACCAGCATATGGTCTTGATCTCCTCTATGGTGTCGGCAAAAGCCATCAGCCAGTGGCTTCCCTCAAAAAAATTCCCTTGGAAATCGGTTCGCAATCCATAGCATATCACAGGAACACTATAATAGTCAACCAGTTCAACAAGCTTCATCACCTGTTCACGAGTGAGAAACTGTGCTTCATCTACTATGACACAGTCGTATGCTCCCGAATGCAGCTCGTCCCAGTCCAAATCATCGAATAAAACGCATTCATCCTGAAGCCCACAGCGTGATCTGACCGTTCGTGCGCCGTCTCGCGTATCGGTCGCAGGCTTTGTCAATAATGCCCTTTGTCCGCGCTCTCCATAGTTGTACTTGACCATGATAGCCTGAGCAGTCTTTGAAGAGCTCATTGCGCCGTAACGAAAATAAAGCTTTGCCATTCCATCCTCACATCCGATTTCCGCCCCAGTGCAGCAGAATCTCACGTTTATTTTCCATATTATAACACAAACGCGGAGGAATGCCAAGCCTCCTCCGCATTTTCGTCAAAAAAGCCTTGAAATCGTTGATTATCTGCTTCCCTTATCGTAAGGAATGCCCTCAGCCTTGGGTGCACGGGATTTAGCGGACGTGAACGCAAGAACTATCATCGTAGCGACATAGGGCAGGATGTTGTAAACAACCTTGGGAATGTTCAGATCATTCAGGAACGGTATCAGCATTATCGAATTCGCAAGCTGTCTCAGGAATGCGAAGAACAGAGCGGCAAAGAATATCCTTAGCGGCTTCCACTGACCGAAAATCATGACCGCAAGAGCGAGGAAGCCGAAGCCTGCAACTCCGGTATGACCGTTGCAGTTGCCATTCATGACGCCGACAGCGTATGCAAAGCCTCCGAGACCGCCAAGCACGCCGGAAATGGTGACGCCTGCATATCTCATCCTATATACGTTTATACCGACGGAATCCGCGGCCTGAGGATGTTCACCGCAGGCACGAAGCCTAAGTCCGAACCTGGTCTTGTACAGAACGATCTGGGCAATTACAAGTATCACTATGCCGATATAGACCGTCAGGTATGTCTTTTGGAAGAACAGTTCACCTATCACCGGGATCTTTCCCAGTACGGGTATGCTCTGAATATAGAAATTGGTTGAAGTGGTGATGCCGTCGCTCATGAAGAACATCTTGCTGATGAGGAGCACCATTGCCGGAATGAGAAGGTTCATCGCTGTACCCACGATAGTCTGGTCAGCCTTCATATTGACCGCGGCGAACGCAAGTGCCAACGAATAGATCGCTCCTGCAATAGCGGCAACGAGCAGAGCTATCAGCAGGATTACCTGTGCATTCATGCCTGTCGGCCCCAGGTAGTAGGTGATAAGGCAGCCGAAGAATGCGCCAAATAGCATGATACCTTCGAGTGCGAGGTTGATAACGCCGCTGCGCTCAGCAAACATGCCGCCCAGCGCAGTCAGGAGCAGCGGTATTGCGACCGGAAGAGTGTTTTGAACAAGGAAATATACAACGTCCATTATTCATTTTCCTCCTTTATTACGCTCTCGAGTATTGTTTCGTTATCAGCGCTCGGACCGGGCACTTCAGGGATCACGGACGCCGGAGACGGGGTTTTTCCTCCCTTTTTCCTGCGCCGCTTTCCGGCGACAAATTCACGCACGACCATAGCGAATGCTGAGAAATAGATGATAAACGCAAGCATTACATCGATTATCTCGGGCTTGTATGCAACCGCAGCCGTGCCGCCCCTCTGAATGAAGGATACGAAGATAGCCGAGAATACTATTCCTATCGGGTGCGAACAGCCAAGCAAAGCGACCGCTATGCCGTTAAATCCCTCGTTTCTTATTACGTTAATGGGCTCATACGTTACGCTCGAACCTTCCACCATCGAAGGCGCAAGGATGTACAGCGCTCCGCCCAGCCCGGCAAGCGCGCCTGCTATCATCATGGTAAGAATGATGTTGCGCTTGCTGTTCATGCCTGCATACTTTGCAGCGTCCTTGTTGAAGCCGGTTGCGCGAAGCTCGTAGCCGAAGGTCGTCTTCATAAGAACTATGAACAGGATCACTGCCAGCACTATTGCAATGATGGTACCGATATTAAGGTTGGTATTGCCGGGAGACAGCGAAGGAAGCTGAGCTGTCTTGGGAAGGTACTGTGTCCTCGCTTTGACAGCGATGTACATTGTGGAGTTGTTGCTGATTATGTAGTCCACCACATACATGCCGATGTAGTTGAACATGATGGAGGTTATGACCTCGTTGATATTCAATAATGCCTTGAATATGCCGGGTATGGCGCCCCACAGCGCACCGCCGACTATTGCCGCAAGACAAGCCACTATCCAGCTCCATGGTGCCGGCATAGGAACCAGGAAAGAAATGATAAGAGCAAAGAAAATGCCCATGGTGAACTGTCCTGATGCGCCAATGTTGAACAGGCCCATGCGGTAGGAGAAGCCAACGGAAAGACCTGTCATGATGATGGGGGTCGCATAGTAGAGAACATCGCTCATCTTTGAGAAACCCCTCGTCAGCACGGTCGCAAATCCGTTGAATGCGTTGGCAGGCGATGCCGCCAGCATTACTATAAAACCGAAGATGAGACCTATAGCTATTGCAACGAGCGATGGAACTATGCTCAGCAGAAAGGGCTTGATTTTTTTGGTCCAAAGGTTCATGCTTCAGCCTCCTGTCTTATTTTGTCACGCTTGCTTCCTGCCATGTAAAGACCTACCTCCTTGACATCGGTGGTCGCAGGATCGAGTTCGCCAACGATTTCTCCGCCGTGCATGACAAGGATCCTGTCAGCCAGATTCATTACCTCATCAAGCTCGAACGATACAAGAAGTACCGCCTTTCCCTCATCGCGTTCACGGACAATGCATTTGTGAATGTACTCTATCGCTCCAACGTCAAGGCCCCTGGTGGGCTGGACGGCAACGAGAAGATCATGCTCTCTGTCCATCTCTCTCGCGACGATGGCCTTCTGCTGGTTTCCTCCGGACATGCTGCGCGCGATGGACGCCGAACCTTCTCCACTTCTAACATCAAACTTCTGAATAAGCTCGTCCGAGTACTCAAGTATCTGCCTGCTGCGTATAAAGCCTCCCCTTTCGAATTCGGGCTGCCAATAGCGCTGAAGTACCATGTTGTTTGCAAGAGTAAAATCGAGTACCAAGCCGTGCTTATGCCTGTCCTCCGGAATATGGCTCATGCCAAGCTTGCTGCGCTTTCTGATCGGAGCGCGTGTAATATCGCATCCGGAAAGCTTTATGCTCCCGGCGCTCGGCTTTTCAAGTCCGGTAATTGCCGAAACAAGCTCCGATTGGCCGTTGCCGTCAATACCGGCGATACAAACGATCTCGCCTGCATGAACATCGAATGAAACGCCGTTTACTGCGCTCTTACCCTTATGCACCTTTGATGGGACCGAAACTCCACGCAGCTTCAGGACTGTGTCGCCGACATGCGCTTCACCCTTATCGACCTTGAGCTGTACATCTCTGCCGACCATCATTCGGCTGAGCTCCTCCGGCGAAGTATCCTTAACATCGACCGTACCAACGCATTTGCCCTTTCTGAGAACAGTACAGCGGTCAGCCACCTGCATTATCTCGTTCAGCTTGTGCGAAATAAACAGGATGGATTTTCCTTCTCTGGCGAATGAACGAATGATCTCCATAAGCTCCGCTATCTCCTGCGGAGTAAGAACAGCAGTAGGTTCATCAAAGATCAGAACCTCGTTATCGCGATAGAGCATCTTTAGGATCTCGGTGCGCTGCTGCATACCGACCGAAATATCCTCGATATAGGCATCAGGATCGATATGAAGTCCGTATCTTTCGCTGAGCTCCATCACCTTTTCCCTTGCTTCATCTATTCTGAGGAAACCGCACTTATTTGGCTCAACGCCCAGAATAATGTTCTGCAATACCGTAAAGCACTCAACCAGCTTAAAGTGCTGATGTACCATACCTATCCCGAGCGCAGTTGCGTCGTTCGGATCGTGAATGGTAACCGGCTGCCCGTTCATTCGGATCTCACCCTTTTCGGGGTTGTACAATCCGAACAGCACGCTCATAAGCGTACTCTTGCCGGCTCCGTTCTCACCCAGAAGTGCATGGATCTCGCCCTTGCGGAGGGTCAGGGTAATGTCGTCATTTGCGACGATACCCGGAAATTCTTTTGTGATGTGGAGCATTTCTATGATATTGTTTTCCACGCCGCACCTTCCTTTTCTGCATAAATGCATTTATTAGCTGATAACACGATGCCCATGTGATCAGCTAATAAATGCTGCAAAGGGTTCTAATTAAACTAAAAGCTTTCGCAAGCGAAAGCAAACCATGGCAGCATATACCGGGGGTGAGCTCCATTTCTCATATAGATAACAGCTTTGGGGAAGGGTTGCCCCTTCCCCTTATTTCCGCAAAAGCGGACAAAATTCAATTACTGAACACACTCAACCGAGGTGATGGTGAGGTTAAGTCCGGTGGTGAGCTCTTCTGCGGTTGCATAACCGTCAGCATTGGCAACGGTGATGGTCCTGATGGGAGCAATCTCGCCGTTTGCAAGCTTTGCAAAGAGAGTGTCATAAGCTGCCTTGTCAAAGGTGTTGAACCTGTCGAATGCATTGCCGTTTGCATCGCCGATAACGGTGGTGGGCAGGCCTACGCCGTCATTGGAAGCGTTGAAGTAGGTGGTCTTTGCGCCGTACTTGTCGAAGTCATTGGTCTCATAGATGGACTTGAGAACTGCCTGTACGGAAGGAGCAAGGCCCTTGGTTGCGGAGGTGATGACGGTCTCGCTGTCGTACCTCTGGTCAACGTCAACGCCGATTACCTTCTTGCCTGCCTCAGCAGCTGCTGCCATGACGGACTTGCCTACGCTGCCGCCGCATGCGAAGATAACTTCGATGCCGGACTGATACATAGCTGCTGCGGTTGCCTTGTTCTGGTCGGTCTCAGCGAAGTCACCAGTGTAATGATACTTAACGGTGATGTCGCCTGCTGCAAGGCCGAGCTCAGCGGCTGCTGCCTCGATGCCCTGGAGATAGCCATAGCCGAATGCCTGAACTGCGGGAACTGCCATGCCGCCCATGAAGCCGAGCGCACGATAGCCGTCCTTGACTGCCGCATAGCCTGCGAGATAGCCGGACTGCTCCTCAGCATACATGATGGAAGCGGTGTTGGCCTTGGTCTCGTAGGTTGCATAGTCTGCAGTATGGGGAGTACCATCAAGAATGATGAACTTTACTTCGGGATACCTGGTCTGTGCTTCGAATACGGACGGTTCGAAGAGGAAACCGGGGCATACAACAACCTTAGCACCGGACTCTACTGCGAGGTCGATAGCTGCGAGGTATGCTTCATCGGTTGCATCTTCGGGCTTATAGTACTTATGGGAGATCTTGTTAGCTTCGGCATAAGCTACAACGCCTTCCCAAGCGCCCTGATTGAAGCTCTTGTCATCGATGTTGCCCTTATCGGTGATGAGGGCGATCTCATAGGTGCTGGTTCCGCATGCGAAAGCAAAGGGAACGAGCATGAGTGCTGCCAGCAGAACTGCGAGCAATTTTTTCATTTGTATTATCCTCCTGGTAATATTGTTGGATCATCTCCAACCATTCGCGGCTATTATACCAAATAACGCGCCAAAATGGAAGTCCTTTTTAATAATTTTGCCAACTATCGGCCATAATTCGTTATAATGCCGCTTTTTTGCTTCCCACGGCTGGATTTCTGAGGCAACGAATCAAAAACTTTATTGCAAAATTCGCTGTTTTCGCTTATAATCGAGTTATAATGTACGGTGGATCTGCACATTAATCTACTGACGGAGGCTCTTCATTGTTCGGCTACGTTCGCCCCAATATTCCTGAGCTGCGCGTGCGTGATAAAGCTCGCTATGATTCGATATACTGCGGATTATGCCATCGTCTCGGCAAGGATTACGGGATTGCCGCGCGTGCGTGTTTGAGCTTTGACTGCACCTTTTTGGCACTCATCCTCTTCTCCGTCAGCGAAAATGAGACAAAAGCCGAACCAAGGCATTGTCCGTTTAAGCCGCTATCCCGAAAAAAACCCATGGTAGTCGAAGCATCTCCGGCTATGGACTTTGCGGCTGCGGTCTGCGTGCTGCTTGCCAAGTATAAGCTTGATGACGATGCGGCTGATGGCAAGCGGCTGTACAAAGCGGCAGAACTCCCCCTGCACTCCGCAATAAAAAAGGCAGCGCGGCGCTATCCCGCTGTCGATGCGATAATCAGCTCCAATCTTAGAAAGCTTGCTTCCATTGAGGCAGAGAAGATACCTAATCCGGATATACCCGCAAACGCTTTCGGGCAACTGCTTTCAGAGCTTATTGACAAAGCTCCCGTTGATGAAAAAGCAAAAACCGTGCTCGCCGAAATTGGCTTCAATGTGGGACGATTCATCTATCTTGCGGACGCATGGGACGATAGAGCAACGGACGCAAAGCATGGGCTGTACAATCCCTTTGTGCTCTCCGAAAGTAAGGAGTCGGATGCGGAGTTTCTGATGAATATCTCCATAAATAACGCCATCGATGCATTGGATCTCCTTGAGATCAGGCACGACGGCGAACTCGTTTACAATATCATAACCGATGGACTGTTTGAAGCGATGGATATGATTAAGTCCAAACGCACACCCAAACGAAAGGAAAAAATGCATGGATCCGTATAAAGTTCTTGGCGTAAGTGAAACCGCCTCCGATGAGGAGGTTCGTTCCGCGTACCTGAAGCTTGTAAAGCAATATCACCCGGATAAATATGTTAACAACCCGCTTGCCGACCTTGCGACCGAGAAGCTCAAGGAGATAAACGAAGCATATGATACCATAACCGCCCAGCGTGCAGGCAGGAAGTCTGGAAGCGGCTCCGGAAGCAGCTATGGGAACAGTTCCAGAAGAAATTCGGGCTATGGTTCGTCATCATATTCCGGCTATGGCTCATCATCGTATTCCGGCGGCGGTCAGTCCGGGTACGGGAACAGTACTTATTCCGGCCAGTATGCTTCCGAGTTCAGCAAAGTCAGGAGCTATTTGAACGCGAACGATCTGAAGTCGGCTTCGCGCCTGCTTGACAGCATTCCCGCACACAACGCCGAATGGAACTACCTTTATGGGCTTGTTTACTTCCGCAGTAATAATTTTTCATATGCGCGCACCTGCTTTGAAGCTGCCGTCAGCATGGATCCGAACAACGCCGAATACCGTCAGGCGTATGAGACCCTTGTGAACCGCAGCAATCGCTCATATCGTTCCGAACAAAGCACACGAAGCTCGTCCGACGGCTGCGATATCGCCTGCAATATCTGCTCCACGCTCTGGTGCATGAACGCCTGCTGCAACTGCTCCGGCGGCGGCTGCTAATCCGGAGGCGTCCAATGAGAAGCGTTTCTCCGGCTGTAAAGCTTGCGCTCGCCGCAATGAGCACTGCGCTGAGCGTATTGTGTATGTATGTTGCTTCATTGACGAACATTTCGCGCGCCGCGATGCTGTTCCTTGCTTCGCTCATGGTTTGGATACCGCTCAGGGAAAAGGGCGGAGTGCTCTACGGCTTCCTATGCTACATTGCCACGGCAGCGCTGTCGTTTCTTCTTATTCCAAACAAGCTGTATTGCTGCTGCTATCTGATGCTGTTCGGGCTCTTCGGCTTTATTCAGCTTGCGTTCGATTCGCTGACCCGAAATCGTGTGCTTTCCTTTATATTAAAGCTTCTGTGCTGCAGCCTCCTTTGTGTGCTCATGCTATGGGCAGGAAGTCAGTTATTTGACCTTGATATCACCCTGATGGAGAAGATGTCCGAGTTTGGCATCCCACTTTGGGCGTTTATACTCATCGTTGAGGCCGCACTCTCACTGGCCATACTTCTATACGGCTTCTGTACGCGTGTATTCGATAATAATCTAAGAAAAAAGCTTGTAAAGCGAGATTGACCTTTCAGGTCTTCAGGGGTTTGTCATACAGCCCCTGTTTTTTATGCTAAGGTTCAAACGGTTTCAATATAACAACGCTGCCGGATATGAGCGTATCAGATGTGACGGTCAGCTCATCACCTGCGATCCACTTTATGCTCCATTTTCCATTCCTCTGCTTCATTCCCTCAGCAAAAGGCTCCAACGGACACAGTTCAAAGCTCAGTTTCGGGTTTTTATAGTGCATCGGAATCACCATTTCAGGCTCAAGCATGTCAACAAGCTCCCTTGCCTGAAGATCGTCGATCGTGTAGATTGCACCTATCGGCACAAGCAGAATATCTATCCTTCCAAGGCTGTTAATCACCTCTATTGGCGGAATCTCCCCAAGATCTCCGCAATGAAGGATACGCATTCCGTCCATTTCATAGACGAACATGATGTTCTCGCCGCGAACTGTGCCCCTGAAGGGATCGTGGAAGGTCTTGACGCCCTCTATCCCAACGCCGCCAATATCAAACTTCTCCGCCGTTCTTATCAGACAGGTGCTGCCCGAAACGGCGTTTATGTAATTGTGGTCGCTGTGATCATGGCTTACCGTGACTGCGCTCGCACTGATTTTCGGAAGTTCATACATCGTTTGCGGCGAAAAAGGATCCGTCAGAATGCTCACGCCGTTTGAATCGGTCAGCAGAAAGCAGGAATGACCGTACCATTTGATTTTCATTTATATTTCCTCCCCCAAATAATTTCATTAAATATTCATTTCAATAGCAATTCAAAAATGCAGCCAGAAAACCTGCAATATCCGGTTCAATGCCCTTTCCCTCTGCAAAAGCAGCAAGCAAGACTCTGCATACCGCAGAAACCAGCCGTTTTCTCCGCTCCGGGTCTATTTCATCGATTGCTGCAAGTGCCAAAATAGCCGCAGAATGCTGAAATCTTGTTACATCTGCATATCTGTTCGCTTTTCTGTAGCAAATGAGCCTGGCGTGAACGTATTCCCGACTGTCGGGCAGGGCAATGTTATTGCAAACCCTCCCTATTGGAAAATAATTCTGAAATTCTTTTGCAGCATCGAGAATGAATTCATCGCTGACGAGAAAATTCGCATAGCCGTTATCAAAATAGAATCCTTGGAATATGGTGTCTCCGTCATTCCCGAAGTCGAAAACCTCGTCGGTCTTTTCTGCCGAGCTTATTTCCGCTGCAGATCGTACCGGATAGTCCGATGTCATGCGGCAGCATAGATCCGTCGGCCTGCATGCCCTGTCATTTTTTGCGGTCAGACGCTTTACAGGAAGCATCACATTCTCTATCCGAATGCCGCATCCAAGCTTATTATTTAGAAAATCACATGCTGCAAGCCTTGCTTTATTATAATAACCGGTAAGAAAGGTATTTTCCACCAAACAGCTCCAATCGGGGTTGCTGAATTCAGAATAATATGTGTGAAAAGCGGCATCCCCACAGTGTCATTTTATATTGTACATTATTTTTCATAAAACATCAATAGTGATTTCATCTTTTTTAATGTTTTTCCCATATTCGTTAATCAAAATTAATATTTTTGCCACAATTCGCCCATTCAAAATATATCGTGAGTGTCGGCTACGCATTAATGATAGTATACATTTTATCAAATATATTTCTGTGCCTGTCATGAAATAATTGACCGAAATGCCTGTCGGCGTTATAATATGGTGATGTTTCGAAGCTGGCAGCAGCCCATCTATCCGACATCAAATAATAATTACCAATGAGGATTTTATCATGAAAAAACTGATTTCCCTCGCTCTTGCTCTTTGCCTTATCTCGGCGCTGTTTTTGGGCTGCGCCAAGACCGACTCCACGACGATCCGCATAGCGGCTCTCAAAGGACCCACCGGCATGGGCATCGTAAAGCTCATGGGCGAAGAATACAAGAATTACGATATCTCCATCGAATCTGCTCCCGATGCCGTGAGCGGCAAGTTCATTAACGGTGAACTTGATGTTGCGGCAGTTCCAGTCAACCTCGCTTCCGTGCTGTACAACAAACTTGAAAAGGATGTTGTTGTTCTTGCAGTTACCACCCTTGGCGTGCTCTACATACTCGAAAACGGCAATGAGATCCAGTCCGTCAACGACCTTGCAGGCATGACCATCGGCGCAACCGGTCAGGCCTCCACTCCCGAATACATTTTGAACTATATTCTCGACAAGAACGGACTCACCGGCAAGGTCGAGGTGGAATATCAGGCCGAACATGCCGCGCTGGGTACTCTAATGGCAGACGGTCAGGTCAGCATCGGTATGCTTCCCGAACCCAACGTAACTGCAACGCTTGCAAAGAACGACAGCCTCCGCATTGCGCTCGACCTCACAGAAGAATGGGGCAAGGTTTGCGACACAGAACTCGTTCAGGGCGTTCTCATCGCAAGGAAGAGCTTTGTTGACGAACATAAGTCCGCGATCGAGCAGCTCCTCAATGACTATAAAGCAAGCAGCGAATTCGTTGTAAACAATGTTGACGAAGCAGCAAAGCTCATTGTTGATGCAGGCATACTCCCTGCAGAGCCAATCGCCAAAAAGGCTATTCCCAACTGCAATATTGTCTTCACCATCGGAGCCGCAATGAAGTCCGCAGTTTCCAACATGCTGGATGTTCTCTTCACCGCTAACCCCAAGAGCATTGGCGGAGAGCAGCCGCAGGATGATTTCTACTACGGTGCATAAAGCAGATAAGAAAAGTAAGCTCCTTCGCTCGCTTATCTTCTTTGCGGCATGGCTGTTTATTTGGCAGCTCGCTTCAATGCTCATCGGAAGCGAGCTGTTATTACCAGGGCCTTTTATAGTGATAAAGGCCCTTTTTGAACTTGTAAAAACTTCAAAATTCTGGCTCAGCATCGGCTGTACATTGCTGAGAGTCGTCGTAGGATTCATCCTTGGTATGCTTGGCGGCATCGTCCTCGGCATAGCGTCCGCAAAGTTCGCATTTGTCTCCGACTTTCTGTCCCCCCTTCGCAGCCTCATCAAGGCAACTCCCGTGACCTCGTTCATAATCCTTGTGCTCCTCTATATGTCCGCAAGCATTGCCCCGATGTTTATTGCTTTCCTCATGGTGCTCCCCATTTCTTGGACCAACGTTCAGGACGGTATCGAGGCTGCGCCGCGCGAGCTCATTGAGGCGGCAAGGGTTTTGAGATTCTCACGCATCAAGACCATCCGCACCGTCTATATCCCATCCGTCAGGCCGAATCTCATCTCGGCTGCAACCACCGGCCTTGGCTTCGCATGGAAATCCTGCGTTGCGGCAGAGGTCATAGCATACAGCCGTCTCAGCATAGGAAGGGCAATCTACGAAAGCAAGCTCTATCTTGAAGTTGCGGAGCTGTTCGCATGGACTGCAGCCATAGTGCTGTTAAGCATTGGTCTTGAGAAGCTTCTCCTTCTCTTTTTCCGAAAAAACGCTGCCAAGCGGCGTTATCCATCAGAAAGGAGTCCGCATGATGATAGAGCTTAAAAGCGTTTCCTTCTCATATGAGGCCGGAAAGCCGGTGCTCAACGATCTTTCTCTGACTATCGGCGATAACGATCGCCTCGCAGTAATGGGTGAAAGCGGCATCGGTAAAACTACGCTCTTCAGGCTGCTCCTTGGTCTTGAAAAGCCGACAGGCGGTGAGATCCTTGGACTTGAGAATAAAAAGCTATCGGTCGTATGGCAGGAAAACCGACTCTTTCCCTGGTATGATGCGCTGAAAAATATAACTGTTGCCACCGAAAAAAGCGACGAAGCGAAGGCAGAAGCATTGCTTATTCGGCTTGGACTTGGGGAACATCTGCATAAGTTCCCTTCCGAGCTGTCGGGAGGTCAGCAGCGAAGGCTTGCTATCGCACGAGCATTGTACTACGGAGGCGATTTGCTTCTGCTCGATGAGCCCTTCACCGGACTTGATACGGAGCTGAAGAAAAGAGCCGCTGCTATCATTTGCGAAAGCTTCCCATCCATTCTTCTTATAACTCACGATGAAGCGGATGCCGCTCTATTGGACTGCAGTCGAGTGATATCGCTGAATTGATGAACAATAATAACCGCAATTCAAAAGGGTTTTCCGCATAACGCAGAAAACCCGTTAATTTTTGAGCTGTTGAGTTACTCCTCTGTGGGTTCTTCCTTGACCACCGGGGACTCCGGAGCATTGCGGCGGATGCTGTCGATTCCATTGAGACAGGAGGCCTTTGCCTTGTATCCCTCGCCGGTTGCGATAATCTCGCCATTACGCGCCTTAAGACGGAAGCGGTATTCGCCCCTCTTATCCAGATAAACCTCAAACTTGGGGTTGGTGACTGTCTCAAAATTCTCCACGGTCTGATCCTCAAGCTTTGCAAGCTCCGCATTTTTGCGAACGCTCTCAATGCCGTTCATGCATGCATCCTCGCCGGAATATGTCTGGCTGGTTGCGATGATCTCACCATTGCCTGCTTTAAGGTTGAATACAAATCCGTTCTTCGTCTGCTTAACAACAAATTTGCCCATATTAGTCTCCTCTTCGGTTTATTTGCCAAATCACGCCCTTGCGTCCGGCTGACAGTATCTTACCGCATTGCGCTGCGGTTGTAAAGCAGTTTTTTATTTTAAACAATACAATTATCTCGCAATTATGCTTATTCCCATGGTTTATTTGGACATGAGACCCCATACGGCTACTCGGTCAGTTCGCCAACCAGGTTTTTCTCAATAAGCGTTCTGACCTCATCCATATCGTTCGTATGCCCAAGCACCCACATCAGTTTTGTAATGGCTGCCTCTGTAGTCATATCCCTGGCGGAAATAATGCCCATCTCCTTCAGCGGACGGCTGACCTCGTAGATATCGGGCGTACTCTGCTCATAAAGGCACTGGCTCGTGAGCACGACCGGAATGTTGCTGTTCATCAGCCCACGGATGGATTCAAGGTGATTTCGCCTTATCGAATGCATACCGCCAAGACCGAAAGCTTCTACAACAACACCCTTTATGTCGCAGTCCTTCAGCGAATCAAGAAGCCTGGGAGTTAACCCCGGGGTAAGCTTGATAAGCGCGACCCTCGGATCTATCTCGGTCGAGAACCGGAATTCTCCCATGCTTGGAGGAGCAGAGAGTGCAAGCATCCTTCCATCACTGACCGTTCCGATGTAAGGGCAGTTGATGGATTCAAAAGCATTCAGCGATGTGGTTCTGGTCTTGACCGCCCGGCAGCCGAGTATCAGAGAGTTTCCAAAGCAAATGTACACGCCTCCGGCAAGCGAAGTGGCTGCAATAATTGCATTCTCCAGATTGCGCCTGCCATCTGAATCCGGGTAAACAACCGGATACTGCGCCCCTGTAAGCACTATTGGTATCCTTATGCCTGCAAGCATGAAGCTGAGCATGCTGGCGGTGTACGCCATGGTGTCCGTGCCGTGAGTCAGCACGATACCGTCATATTTGTTCGAAGCCTCATATATGGCGTTTGCGATGGTGACCCATTCCTCCGGTTGTATGTTTGACGAATCCATGCTGAACAGATCCAGCGTGGATATGCCGGCTTCATGATAGCCGATCAGTTCGAGAAGCTGATGAGCGTTGAGTTCCGGTTTTAAACCGCTCTCCGTCGGGACACAAGCAATGGTTCCTCCGGTGGAAATCAGGCAGATGTTTTTCATTTGTATTTCCTCAAAGTATTCTGACTTAAATTATTGCATTTCGAATGGGAACACATATTCGGTGAGCCCAAGCTTATCCCTGACCGCCGCAAGATCTCGCTGAACGCTTTCTCCGACCGGCACGCCTTTGTCCTTGCGTTCCATCCATGCAAGGTATTCCTTTTCGCCGGCAGTATAGATCCTATCCCTCCCGGGTGCTTTCTTTGAAGCGCGAAGTCCGCGCAGTATCTCGCCTGCGGTATGTTTGAAGTCGTCGATTCCAAGCATGAAGTCGGGGTTGAACACCAGGAAGAAGTGACCAAGCCCATGCGGACGCGGGCTTCCATCCTCATTGAGTCCCGAGAGCTGATGCATGAAATGTCCGGACGCAAATGCCGCCGACAATATTTCTATCATTGTCGCATAGCCATAGCCCTTATAGCCGCCGATCGGCACAAACGAAGCTTCTCCGGCCAACAGTGCCGGAAGTATGGCTGCACTGTCGGTCATATACCTGCCATCGCTGCCCAGCACCATGCCGTCCGGAGTCGGCTCGCCTTTCCTCGCCAGCACCTCTATCGTACCGCGCTGTATCATGGATGTAGCACAGTCAATAACGAACGGAAATTCCTCATCGGTCGGTATGCCAACGGTGATTGGATTTGTGCCAAGCATCGGCTCAATGCCGAAGGTGGGGGCTATGCTTGGCCGGGCGTTAGTGCCCATGATGCAGATAAGATCCGCTTTCGTCGCCATGGTCGCCCAATATCCTGCAATGCCGAAATGGCTTGAATTTCTAATTGCGCCCATGCTCATGCCGAATGTCTTCGCCTTTTTGATAAGCTCCGTCATCATGCGGTGGCTTGCCACCATGCCCATGCCGTCATGCGCATCATAAACAAGCGAGGTCGGGGTCTCCTTGAGAATCTCTATCTCAGTAACGGGCTTCAATATCCCCTGCTCAATTCTGTCGATATAGATGGGTTTGAACCTGTTGCAGCCGTGGCTTTCTATTCCCCTCCGATCGCTCTCCACCAGAACATCTGCACATATCTCTGCATCCTGTTCGGGAACACCATAGCCCATAAATGCTTTTTTCATAAAGGAGCTTATGGTTTCCCAAGGTATGTATGGCCTAGTTTCAGTCATTTCGTCCTCCATATTGATAATTGGGCAAAATATTCAATCATGTTAATTATACCATACTCAGGATAAATATAACAGGGACTAATTGCGAGTTTTGAGAATCCCCCCGATTATCGCGACCTGCAGCCGCGCAGGCAGAAGACTGAGAAGCCTCAGCGCTGGATTCCTGTTGATTGAGTATACATACTTCGGACGCCTGCTCTTCAGCGCCTTCCATAGCAGATCTGCAATCTTTAAAGGGCTGACCGACTTGTTCTCAACTCTGTTCACGATATTCCGGAATCTGTTTGAATTATACTTATACAGCTCCGTGTTTTCGCATAGCTTGTCAAGCGCAGCGGTGGATGCATTAAGAAGCCCTGTCTCAACCGCACCCGGCCGAATCACGATTACCGAATGACCGAGCAGATTAAGCTCCATTCTAAGCGAAGATGCGTATTTTTCAACCGCTGACTTTGTAATGCCGTAGAGCCCGGTGAATGGCAAGGGGTCAAGCGGCGCAAGCTCGCTCGAAACCATCACTATGCGGCTTTCAGGCTCAAGAAGCGGAAAGAAGGTCTTGTTGACACGATAGATACCGAACAAGTTAACTTCAAATATCCTGCTGAAGCTTTCCTCCGAAATCTCTATCAGCGAATTCATATCATAGATGCCAGACATATGGACGATAGCGCTGAGCCCTATGCCGTTTGCCATCATATCCGCGAGTGCTTCCGTAAGTCCGTCGCCGCTTGCAAGATCGACGCGGTAATAGCGTATGCCCTCGACATGACAGCTTTCGCGAACATCCATGCCTATAACCTTTATGCCTTCATCAATCAATCGCTTTGCCGCTGCCGAGCCCATGCCTCCGCAAACGCCTGTTATCAAAACCGTATCCATAGAGTACACCCTTTATCAGCAGAATGGTCAATTGTTATGTTAAATCCAAACACCGTTTTTGTCAATATCCGCTCATCCCGTGAATATCCTTAATTATAACTATATGGAGGTTCAATATGAACAGAGGTTCATCCCGATGCAGTTTTACAACTCAATATTCAGGCGTAAGGAACAGTGCGCTGCCCTGTACCCGTCCGGGAGGAGCAAATGCTGTTTCACGCAGCAAAAAGAACTCCCGACGCCTTTCCAAGGGAGGTTTGCAGCTCATGCTGCTTGGCATTTGCACGGCGGTATTCATGCTTATGTTCGTGATCAAGGTGATCGGAAGCGATAATGCCGCTGACATAGTCGCAGCGATGCGAGAGCTTCAGAACACCGAGGGAGATGATGCGGAAAGGGACGATGCGGAACAAACTCTCGGAAGGCTCAGGCTTGTCCAGCTTCCGTCCATTATCGAGGTTTTTTCTCCAAGCGACTCCCCAATCCGTCCGCTTGTCTTTGACGGAGCGATCGAGGATGACTCAACGCTTATCGCGAAACTTTATGCTCCTGCCGGCACGGAGGTTTCGTCGATCCTCCCCGGCACAGTCAAAAGCGTATCTGTAGACGAAAGCCTCGGAGGATATGTTGCGGTAAGCCATCCGAACGATATTGAGGTCTACTATTATGGTCTGACCGATATTTCGGTTGAACGCGGACAGCCGCTTCTTCAGAACAGCACCATAGGCAGGCTATACAGCGATTTTCTATGCATAAGGGTACTTGAGCGAGGCAGGCCCATCGATCCTCTCAAATTTCTGGGTGTGGAAGCGGAGGTTGGCTGATTGAAGATAGCAAGCGTCCGCAGCACAGAGATCCGCTGCTCTCTTCCGGTGCTGCTGCTTATCCCTGTCATGGCAGCGTTCGGAAGACTCGGCAGCTTTTGCGTATGCTGTTTTTCGCTGCTCATCCATGAGCTTGCTCATTCCTTTACCGCTTCCAGGCTCGGCTATCGTATCTCATCGATAGAGCTTCAGCCATTTGGATGCGTGGCAAGGCTGATGCGTGAACCTTCAGCGCCGCTTGACAGCGCAGCGATCGCCGCAGCAGGTCCTCTTGCCAGCCTGCTGCTTTGTGTGAGCGGCGCAGCGATCGAAACGTTTGCGCCGAACAGTGCCGCTCATCTCGAGGGATTCGTCTCCTTCAACCTCGGCATAGCGGCACTGAATCTGCTCCCTGTGCTTCCGCTCGACGGAGGGCGGCTGTCGGAAGCATTCCTTCAGAAGCGGTTTGAACATTCAAAAGCGATTAAGCTCCTCTCCGCTGCCGGATGTGTGTTTGGCGGCTGCCTGTTCTCCGTTGGAACTTTGCTGCTCCTGACTGCAAAAGGCCTCGCCGATGCGGCCGCAGTTTTTCCGATGATAACAGGGCTTTTCATCGTCATCTCCGCACTTGGCGAAAGGAAACGGCTTGGAATGAACAGGATGAAGAAGAGACTTGAAGCAGACGCACGGCTTCGCGCGGGCGGCGCACTGGAGGTAAGAGCGGCGGCTATGAGCGATCGAACAAGCGTGCGTGAAGCACTGGCAATGCTTTCCGGAAGCGGGTACAACATCGTGCTGGTTTTGGACAAAAATCTCAACAGGCTCGGGATAATCTCCGAGCCTGAGCTGATCGCTTCCGCCATGAACGGCAATACCGAGCACAGCTTGGGTTTCGAGCTGAAGAGAATCCATCGTCAGATATAGAATACCTCTATATCATGCTGCTTTCCGTCATCACACAACAGGATTTTCTCAGCACTCCTTCCGTTTTCCGAAAGACAATAGTTCTCTGAGCGTTTTGCCGTTATCCGATATAGCGTTTTTCCAAATCGGTATTCGACACTAAATCCCTGCATAGCCGTGCAGGGTTTTACCATAAGAACGTTACCCTGCTTTTTAAGTCCAAGAATGTACTCTGTTGCAGCCCGATAGAGCCACGCTGCTGCGCCGGTGTACCATGTCCAGCCCGCATGACCGCATACTCTCTGTGCCGAATACACGTCACCTGCTGCCGCATAGGGTTCTCCTCGGTAAGCGGCTATCCTTTCAGGCTTCCCGTGCTCCACCGGGTTTATCAGCCTGAACAGTGCATCCGCAGTATCGCCTCTGTTGAGCAGGCACGCGGCAATTACGCTCCACGCTGCAGCATGGGTATACTGTCCTCCGTTCTCACGCACACCGGGGAGATATCCCCTGATATAGCCCACCTCATGCTCCCCATCCTTTTCCGAAAAGCTCTTTGAAATAAGCCTAATGAGCCCTGTATCCTTATCAACGAGCCTCTCAATCATGGTGTCGAATGCCTCCGCCTTGTGTTTTGCATCGGCGAACACCGAGAAGCATGCGCATGCGCAGTCCACAAACTCTCTGCCGCCCAAGCATTCGCCATCGCCATAGAAGGCACGGGCATAGCTCAAACCGTTCCATGCATGCGTTTCAATGCTTTTGCGAAGCTCTTCAAGCTTATCTCTATACAGTGCGGCATGTGCCTCATCGCCGCGGCGTTCGCAGATAGGAATGAAGGCTTCAATGCATACCATCAGCATAAACGCCAGCAGCACGCTCTCGCCGCCGTCTCCGACACGGTCCATACCATCGTTCCAGTCCCCTCCTCCCATGAGCGGAAGTCCATTCTGCCCAAATCGGAAGCAGCATTCAATAGCCTTAAGGCAATGTTCATACATGCTCATAGCGACATCCGAATGTTTCATCGTGCAGTAAATATCTCTTTTGCCGTTCGGGAGCTCCACTTCCTCAAGAAAGCTCACTTTTTCATCGAGCAGTGAATAATCTCCTGTCGTACTGACATACTCCGCGGCTGCGTACGGCAAGAAGAGCCTGTCATCGCTTATGGTAGTGCGTACACCCATTATTTGCATCCCGTCACGTCCGGGAACTTCATGCCACCAGTGCAGCACATCGCCATGCTCAAACTGCATTGAAGCACACTTCATGATATGACTCCTGCTGCACTCCGGATCTGTTACCAGCAGCGCCAGCACATCCTGAAGCTGATCACGGAAGCCGAATGCACCGCCGCTTTGATAAAAACCCGTTCGTCCTATGAGCCTCGATGCGTATACCTGATACAGCAGTCGTTTATTCACTATGATATCAAACTCCGGGCAGTCGGTTTTTACGGTGATCACTTCGAGCTTTTCCTTTGTAAACTCCGAATGCCATCTCAGTGCGGCATAATAGTCTGCCTCATCGATAAGTGTATCAAGCATACACGGATAGTCCATGCCGAGCAGGAAGATAAGCTCCGATTTACCATTCTTTATGTCTGTGCAGACTATTATCTCATTACGGCTGCAATCGGTAAGCTCACCGCCTGACTTGAGCGCAAGGAATGCCGCTTTGCCGCTGTCATCAGAACCATCAAATATGTTCTGAATGCTGATTCCCCATTGGTGACGCTTCGTCAGCTTGCCGTCCATCCTCCAATCAGGCCCGATCTGGAAATCAAACGACAGCAGAATATCTATCTTGCGTTCGCTTCCCGGATTTTCTATGGAAAGACAATAGTATTTTATCGGTCTGTTTCCGTCCACCGTCTCGGTCAGGCAGAGGGACAGTTCATCGGACTGCACCTTATAGCTCGAGTATCCAAAGCCATGAATGACCGTCCGCCCCTCGGCACGCTTTATCTCAAGCTTCTTTCCGTCGCTGAGCACAAAGATACGTTCGCCGGAAGCATCCGATACGGCGTCATTCGACCACGGAGTTATGCGCCCAAGCCTTGCATTTTCCGCAAAGGTATAGCCTCCGCCCGACTCCGTCACGAGCGTCCCGATGCTTTCACTCGCAATAACATTGCTCCACGGCAGCGGCGTATTATTCCCCATGGAAATGCGCACCACATACTCGCCTGCTTCGTTAAAGCCGCCATGGCCGTTGAAGAATAAAAGCTCTTCAGTCCTGCACGGCTTGGAAGCCATATCGGGAAGTGCAGCGATCACAAGCGTTTTTGTCAGCGCATTGTTCCTATCCTCTCCGCCGCAGAACTCAATAACCTCCGCACAGCCGTCAAAGCAGAGCGCGGAAGCGCAGCGGAGAAAATCTCTCTCAGCTTTGCTTAGATCGTATGCATTAAGCAGCGTACACTCAAGATCGGTTACCGAGTCCTCAATGCTGCGCTTCAGCCTGTTTGCGTACTCATTGGGATACTCGCCAATAATTATCAGGTCAAAATCCAGTCCGGCATCCTTCAGCCATTTGAAAATTCCGGAAGCTCTTCTAATGCTTCCCGGCTCCTCATCCTCCGTTACAGAGAGAAGCACAATCCTGTTATCGCCGGAAATGCCGTACTTCCATAGGTTTCCGATGCCAAACAGTTCGCTTCGAACGTCTCCATTTCCATAAACGCTTCCGTTCATTATCGCATGGGCAATATTCTGCGCTGCCGCGAACATGGCGGAATCCATATTAAGCGCACGAAGACTTGCACCTGAATAGAGCGAGCAAAGCTCCTGTGCGTTATACAGGTGCAGCCGCTGCTGCTTGACTGCGTCGAGTGCCGCCTTCCTGCCAGACGATATGCCGCAGATAAGGATCACCTCCTGTGCATCGCCCGGTTTAAGTACAAGCTTGGTTCGTGCTGTGAAATACGGCTCTATCGGTTCGCTGACGCAGTGGCCTGCGAGTGGACGAAACATTGAGTCCGCTCTTGCCGTGAGCCTGCCGGGAGAAAGCTTACCGTCACAGCAGAATTCGGTCCCACCGGGAGAAACCACATGGAAATAACCATACCTTTCAGGTCTATCCGGCTTTTCAATGCAGCGGAATAGGACGCTTCCGTCCTCGAAGGAACAGTCCGTGCACAGCCGTGCAAAGGCAGGATGAGCATCATAGCTGCTTCTCTGCTCCAGCGCTGTCTCTGCAAATATGCCCACCTCCACAAGGTATTCCGTTTTTCCGCAGTTGACGAGCTTTAGCCTTCTTATCTCGCAGTTTCGCTCTGCCGAAACCATGACCTTGAGTTCCGTTTTGATGGCTCCATGCCTTGATGAAAGACATGCGGTCCCGGCGTCGGCTGTCAGCTCCCCTGCGCAGGAAAAGACGGTGTCCCCGTTCTTCACATAGAATTCAATTCCGTTTTCTGCACGCAGAGTCCTGTCAAACCTTGTAAGCATGAAGCGATCGAGCTTGGAAAAGCCCCTTCCGTTTTCATCTATGTATACGGAATAGCTGCCGTTGGACAGCATTGCGCCGCGGGTGCTGACGGCATAGCTCCGGCGGACATTTTTCACGCTTTCCTTTCCGATGCAGCTTTCATATGTCACAAGCTTTATTGGATCCATCGGCATATTTTCAAAGAGGAGCTGCTCATTGGCTCGGACTCCTGAAAGGCGCATAAAGCGTTTGGAAAGGGCATTTCCTGCAAGTGCATTATCCAGCGCACAAAGAGACATCCCCTGATGGTGGGCCATAAAGCTTTGAACGAGCTTATACGCTGCGTCCCCGATACGATTCTTATCGAAGTCCACCGCCTCATAGAAGCCGAATTCCCCTATCGCTCCCATTTTTTCAAGCTCCATAAGGTTCTTTGCCGCCGCAGCAGGCTCGATCTGCAGTGCAAGCATGGAAGCGTAGGGAGCCGTGACAGAAGGAAGGCTTCTGCAAAATTCAAGTCCCAGATAGGGGTTCCCGAAAGCCTTGTATTGATACAGCAGATTTTTATCGAAGGCATAATAGCCCGATTCACTGACCCCCCAAGGCCTGTTTCCGCGGCATGTGAGCTGCTCGACCAGGACCGCATTACGGCAGATTTCAAATTGCAGACTGTTTGGAACCGTCTCCATCAGGATAAGCGGCATTAAATATTCGAACATAGTGCCGCTCCAGCTTTTGAGCGTTCTTGCTCCCATCGGCTCGCACATGAGCCTTGAAAGTCTGAACCAATGTTCGGCGTCAAGCTTTCCGCCTGCAATGAGCGCAAAGCTCATGAGCCTTGATTCCGAAGCCAGAAGGTCATAGTGCGCAGGCGTTAGCTTGCCCTCCTCGAAGTTCAAGCCGATGTGGAAAAGCTTCCTGCTTTCATCATAAAGCGGAGAAAAGTCCATGGCGTCGGCAAGGCTGTCGAGTCTTTCGGCAAGTTCTGTATCATTCTCCTCACGCACCGCTTCCGCCGCAGCGATAAGGCTTGCATACAGGTTTCCGCTGTCCACCGACGAAACAAAGCGCGGCTTTAATCCAGCAAGTGAACCTATATCGTACCAATTAAACAGCTGTCCCCTCCACTTCTCCATGCGTTCAAGCGATGATGTTATTCGCCCGATGAACTCAATCATTTGGGATACGCTGATTATCTTCAGATCCTTTGCCGACACCGCAGCCAACAGCGCCATGCCGATATTGGTCGGCGATGTCAGCGGTGCGCTGCCCTTATACGGTTCCTCCTGATAATTGTCCGGCGGAAGGTAATGCGTTTCAGCGGTGCAGGTCGTTTCAAAGAATCTCCATGTCAGTCTTGCGCAGTCAGTCAGGAACCTCCGCTCCTCGGCGGTAAATACATATTCCCTGCGTTTTTTGTCAAGCGAGCTTACGATAGCAGGTGCTGAAAGAAGCGCAGCTCCCCATACTGCAGAAAGATACAAGGACGGCAGGAGTCCAAGCATTCTAAAAATGAAGGCGGCAATAAGAAGAAGCCCGAAAAGAGGCGTTATCCACATCTTCTTATAATAATCGCCCGGATTTCTGCACTTTACGCTGCTTGCCGCCGCCGTCTGCCATTCAAGCATATGCCTGTGTGAGAACAGCACTCGGAAAAGACTCCGCAGCACCGCATCGAGATCACGGGCAAATGCATAAGGCAGTGTTATCAGTTCAAGAACTCTTCGCCTTATCAGCAGTACCAGCTGCCTCCAAACCGGATGCACTGTGAACGCAGTCACAAATGCCGAGATAAATCCGATTATTGGGTCGATGAAGAAAGCAAGCAGTGCAAGTCCGGTGAGCATCGGCAGACCGAAAACACATCCTGCGAAGATTGCAGCGAACTGTGCGATGCTGCCAAGTCCGCTCAGCATGTTGAGCGCTGTCTTGTACTTTGACAACGGCGAAAGCCCATCCCCAAGCTTTCCAAAAAGATATGGCAGCAGCTGAAAATCGCCGCGCAGCCAGCGATGCCTGCGCTTCCACCAAGCAAGGAACGTTGACGGCTCGCCGTCATACAGCATGATATCCTCTGCAAAGCCCGCACGAGTCAGGCATCCTTCGAGCATATCATGGCTCAGCACAGTGTTATCGGGTATCATGCCCTCCGATGCCGCCATGAATGCATCGATGTCGATAATTCCCTTGCCGCCGAAGCAGCCTTCGCCAAATACGTCCTGATAAAAATCGGACACCGCATTGTTATAGGGGCTCATACCCGGCTCACCGCTTATCAGCTCCGCAAACCTGCTTGCGGAGGCCGACCTTGCAGTGGATGCCATACGCGGCGCTATTATGGAATACCCCCTCTTAGGTCTATTTTCTCCTTCTGCGAATTCAGCACGATTGAGCGGATGAAGCATCGTTCCGATAAGCTTCAGAAGCGCCCCTGACGGCATGACGGTATCGGCGTCGAGCACGACCAGATATCTAAAATCGCTTTTGAATTCCGGATGAACGCAGCAGAACTGCTTTCTTTTTCCGTTCTTGATCAGCTCAAGCAGGGCATTGACTGCGCCTCGCTTGCGTTCATGCCCCATATATATGCCGTCCGCTTCCGCAAAACTGCGCTTCCTGTGAAGATAATGAAAAACATCCACTCCATATTTTCTGTTGAGCCCGCCTATGAGCCGCCTTGCTTTTCTAAGAAGCTCCGCTTCACCACTTTCAACCTTCGCTTCTGAATCCTTGAAATCTCCAAGTACGCAGAACTCGACGCCGCATCTGCAGTCCCTTCGCGAGGCGAGATAATGCATTTCAAGTGTATCTATAGCATCGCTTAGGGAGCTTTCATTCACGATCAGCACCGGAACGCATACCAGTGTCTTATTATCGCTCAGCTGTTCGCTGCTTGGAATTATCCTCGGCAGCGGCTTAGGCTTTATGATGCGCAAAAGGATATTTACAGTTACACTGTGCGCCGTCAGCGCAAGCGGAACTATCAGAAGAAGTCCTGAAACCGTGCTTTCCATAAATGCCGGAATAAGCGCCGCGATAAGCAGCGCTGTTTCAGCTATTATCATCAACGAAAGCTTTACTTCATTTCCGACGCTGAAGACCCTTGTGCGCTTATCAAGCGATTTTATCAGTTCAGACCTTCCGTCATCAATCAAATAATACCCCACATGACCCTTAAAGCCACTTTGACGGGCTGCAAGCTCCAAAGCCTTTTGGGCGATCTCTATCTCCGTTCTTCCGCATTTTTCAGCCAATCCGGCCGTTTCCGAAAGGTATCGGTGTCGGGTGGTCTCATCCATTGCTCGATAGACTCTATCCTCCGTCAGCAGACGATCAACGCGGTTTATCACCTTTATCGCCGCCTCCATATCCGCATCCCCTATTCTGTCGAGTGAGATAAGCGCCCTTTGAAGCCCTGCCGCACGCTCCGCTGAATCCGAACTTGAGTTTGTGGCCGCATCTATGCACTCAAGCAGCGCAATGCGGAGCATGGTCTCAATCAATTCCACCTCTTTCAGCCTGAGCGTTTGAGCTTTTTGGTATGCTTCAAAGAATACTCCAAGCGAATTGACATCTATGGCTGCATCGGTTAGCATTACCAGCTCACGGCACAGCATCAACGCTCTGGGCGAATCAGTTCCGCAGCACATTGGAAGCCTTTTCTTTTTTGCATGAGCGTGCGCAGCAGCGAGCAAACGCAGCTGCTTTTCTATTCTATAGAACTCGTTGACATAAAGCTCTGTCATTATATCCGTCCCGTTATCCGAGGCACGGATGCGCTTAAGAAACGACCTGTATTTCGATGAAAGCCTTCCGATAAGGCGTGAAGGAGAATAGCCCCACCTTGAATCCCTTGTCTCCGCCTCAGCCAGCTCATAAGCCCTTGTTTCAAGCATGATTGCCTCCCTATTTGCTCTCTATGATGTCAATAATATTGGAAATAAAATCCGCAATGTACGGCAGGTTGCTCTGCGCCAGAAGGTGCAGTATATACACGACCAGTGCACCCAGCAGCGTAAAGCCGATTGCCGAACCTATGCCCTTTAGTATTCCGACACGAAACGAACGCATGAATATGCGCTTCTCGTTCGACACGTATTCCATGTAATCATAGAAATGGCTTCGCTCGAGCTTGACGCAAATGATTTCAAGCGTTTTCTCTATCAGGCTCAGTCTGCGGCTGATCTCTTTTTCTTCCCGCTTTTGCTTTTTTGACATGATAATAGATTTGGCATTAGAAGGCGGTTTTATGTAGCAAAAAAGCCTTCACAAGGCGTGAGGCTTTCTAAATGCATGATGAATGGAGCCGCTTGCCGCTGCTCGTTTACAAAAAGGCAGCTGTCTCTCCACCTATTGGCTTTTTGGTACATAGTAAGCAGGATAAATCTCGGACATGGAAGCGAGATTAAAGTTATAATCGCAGATTACGGCATCGGGCTTTTGATAATTCGATATCCCGATGCCTATAAACTAATCACGAAGTCTCAACAGCCAGAAATGATTGGTTCCGTCCTTTGAGAAAGTTACATTGCAGCCGAGCATCATCTTTTTGCCGGGCTCCCTGTCTATCAGCATTCCCAGAATAGTATTGGCAAATGCGGTGTTATTGACCTTATCTTCGATGACTTCAAAGTACAGAGCGTGTTCCCTGCTTTCATCAAGAGCGGGCAATTCTTCAAAAAAATCCTTTACATAGCTCCAGCCATGTTGTTCATAGATGACCTCGTACTCCGGGTTATTCAGGAAATCCAAATAATCCAATTCTTCCTCAGAGTCATCGCCATCCGTGTATTCGGTAAAATCGAAATCGGAACTGTCAGCCTTTGTGATAAGGCCTTCAAATAAATGGCAAACATTCCCGACAATATCGCTGTAATGCTCCCTATCGATTCCGAATTCCTCCGTAGGGTCATAATCCTGCATCGCTTTCGAGACTTGCTTCTGCATGTCTATTAGCATTTGTTTCATTTTACTCATTTCGCACTGATATGACTGCTGTATTTCTTTGATTTTTTGCAGTCTGGCTTCCAGCTCTTCCACCTTTCTTGTAAAGGCCTCAAATATCACATCATTATCCGAGTCAAGCAAGCCTTTGATCTCATCAATCGTGAATCCTGCGATCTGGAGATTCTTGATCTTGATAAATGTCAGGGCTTGCTCCTCGTCGTAAAATCGATATCCGGACCACTCGTCTACCTTAACCGGTTTCAGTAGTTCCACGCGATCATAATACCGTAGTGTCTGAGGATTGCATCCGCACAGACGCGCAAATTCCTTTATTGTCATATCCCATGCCTCCTTTCCGGACCCGTTATATCATTGCAGTTCGGTGCAAGGTCAACACCCATAAAAAATATATTGCTGTATGGATCGGCCGTTGCCAAACCTATGTATGTCTGCAAAGCAACTATCCTGTACTCACGGTGATCCCTTTATAGCATACTGTCACATGAAACACAAGCAGCTCATGCCGCATGGGCAGCCTGCTCTGCGGAACAAGCGCAGCTTGGAGTTTTTCCTTCTGCAAGCTAAGTGCAGGCTCATATGCATTGCAGTGATCCGGTATCCGGCTTAAATATGCATTTTTCCACCGCTGCCTGATACCATGTCTTCAAATCTCGCATTCCGACGGGCCGTTTCGTGAATTCCCAAAGTAACTTCCACAGTGGAACCTGAGTGGAAATTAGTATG
>OLSB01000310.1_pt1 | contig 58086 bp, 49 predicted proteins | sample 1672071 | NCBI WGS metagenome assembly OLSB01 (sample SAMEA3136642, study PRJEB25190) | human gut metagenome | biome: human gut; feature: human-associated habitat; material: faeces | place: Austria | collected 2013
CCTTCATGATTGACAGTTTTTTTATTTCACTGTCTCTCATAAAGGGAGCATATCATACATTCAGACCGTCTGGGGCGTTGGATACCGTTTAAAAATCGTTTAAAATTGATTTATTGCAGGTTTAATCTGTTCTCCTATACTGACATTGTCCGATAGGGAGGACAGATTTTTTATATCCGGTCGAGCTAAGGCTCCCACTCACCCCCTTACCCCTAAAGACAGCATCTCCCACCCCCCAACAGATGCAGCAGCTCTCACCTCTTTCTTCTTTTAAATATTTTTACGAGTGGGAGTCTCAGCTTGGCCGGAGCATATCGGAACATATAAGGAGGAAAACAATATGAAAAACAGGATCATGCATAAGGACTTTGCAAAAGCATTCAGACTAATTTTAGTAATTTTCATCGTTTTGGCCGTTTTTACGGCAGTGGCCATTCCGCTGAGCCTTTCGCAGCAGATAAGCGACGCATCGAACTTCCGCCAGCAGGCGCAGGCTGCCGACATGACCGAGCATCAGGCAGAACGCGCGCTCAAAAGCAGCATCACTCCCCTTAACGCAACAAACTATGCCATCATCGGCGGACTCAGCGTTCTCTGGGCAGTGCTCGTTTTGTTCTACTGGTTTGATGTTGTGGCCTGGCTTTATAAAGAGGCCGTGAAAGAGGGCATGAACAAATCTCTTTGGCCGATCCTCGGGCTGTTCTTCAACTTCCTTGCCGCATTTGCTTTCATGATCGTCCTCGACCGTCCCTCGCGCATCAGGAAGGCGGCACAGTCATGATGCACAAGTGTACCTATTGTATCTTCTATCGGTCTGCGTAAGTTTCTTTTTTCCTCGGCGGCAAGGAGAAAACGACGCTGAAAGAAATCTCCGAGGTTTTGGGGAAAGAAACGATTGACAGCTGTCGTATTTGTAATCCTCGATGGACAGCCGGATATAGAGGGCATACGGAAGCTTCATTGTTAATAGCCAGCGGAGCAACGCCGCAACAGACGCAGGAATTTTTAGGTCACGAGACTGTGAGCACGACGATGAATATATACGCGCATTGCCTCAACGAGGCTAAAATTGAGACGGCAAATCTTATGAACAAAATTTATTTTTCTTAAATTTTGGACGTATTTTTGGACGTATTTCAAAAAGCGCCCGTATTTGTGTTTTTTAATTTGCCTCAAAAAGTTTGTGAAAACGTAAAAAAGACCCGAAAGCGTTAACTTTCAGGTCCTAAATGTTGGTGGAGAATAGCAGACTCGAACTGCTGACCTCTCGCGTGTGAGGCGAGCGCTCTAACCAGCTGAGCTAATTCTCCGCAGCTTTTGTATTATAGCATGATGCTGCGGACATTTCAAGGGAAAATTGCGCCGCGCTGCGAAAATGCAGTGCGGCGCTGTTTTTTTGTATCAATCGAACTTCTGCTGAGCTTCGTAATCGGTGTACTGGCGGTCAAATTTCTTTTCCTCGGGCAGGAGGTCGAGGCCGATGGTGCCGCCGGGATTCATGTTATACTTCGGGTCAAAGTAGTTCTTGAGCACCTTGAACACACCGTATTCCTTCTCGCCGACGTAGCCCTCGAGCCAGGGCGCGAACATCTTGCCGATGCCGTGGTGGTGGCTTATAGACGCACCGGAGCGCTGGATAGCGTCAAGAATTGTGGTGTGGTATGCCTTAAACGCCTTCTCGTCCTGCATTTTCGTCAGGAAGATGAAATACAGGTTCGCACCCTGCGGATAGCAGTGGCTCATATGAGTTGTGACGACGGTGTTTGGCAGCGCGTGGCAGACCTTGCGCACGTCAAGATGCACCTGCTCCATGTTCGACCAATTGACGGTGCACTCAAGGGTATCGGTGGTGATACCAAAGTCCATGAGCGTATCGCGCAGGTACGGATCGTTGAAGCGTCCCTTTTCCCAACTCTTCGTGACGTACCCGGTCAGGGGCAGGCCGCCGTGCTGACGGGCGATCTTTGCGATGTTCTTCGCGACGTTTTTGGAGTAGCCCTTTTCGCCGTCGGTGAAGCCGAGGAACAGGCATCTTTCCATATCCTTATAGCCGAGCTTGTCGAGCAGCGGATACAGCGGAGTATCGTCAACGTTATACAGTCTGAGCATCATGCTCGTCTCTTCCTGGTCGGACAGGCGGAACACGGATGAATAACCGCACTCGTGCTGCATCATCTCTCGTGCTGCCTTCATTGCGTCGTCCCAGGTCTTGAAGATGTAAGAAAATCTCTTGCGATTTTCGGGCATCCAACGGAAAATTTTAAGCGTGACCTCGGTCAGCACGCCGAATGTACCCTCCGAGCCCATCATGATCTGGTTGAGATCGGGGCCGCAGGCCTCGCGAGGATAGTGGCTGGTAGTGATCGTGCCGATGGGGGTGGCATACTTCTGGCTGAGCACGATATCCGCAATGCAGCCGTAGTAGGTGCTGTTCTGACCTGCGCCGCGCGTTACCGTCCAGCCGCCGACGGAGGAATATTCAAAGCTCTGCGGAAAATGGCCGCAGGTGTACTGACGCTTTGCGCCGAAAAGCTCGGGCGCGTTCTGAAGCGTTTTCTCAAGATCGGGTCCGGACATGCCGGCCTGAACGGTTATGGTCTGGTCTATCTCGTTAAAGGACAGCACTTTATTGAAGCGGCGTCTCATATCCAGCGAAATGCCGCCCTTTACAGGCTCGACGCCGCGCGTTACGGAGCTGCCGCCGCCGTAGACGTACAGGGGAATATCATGCTCTGTAGAGTAAGCTACAATCTTCTCGACCTGTTCTGTCGTATCGGGATACAGAACGACATCGGGAACGGAGTCAATGATCTTATGGCGCAGGCGGAGAATGTCGTAGGCGGTGAAGCCGTAGGCGACAGCGAGACGGTCGTAATCGGAAACGGAAAAGCCCTCCTCGCCGACTATCGCCTTGAGCGCATCAAGATGTTCCTGGGCAAGCTTCACAGGGTGGTCGGACAGGTCAACGGGATCAAAGCCGATATCGTCGGAATACTCTTTGAAGTCATCGTCTGTGAGCTTAAAGACTTCCTTCATCATTTTGTAAAGCGATTCCTTCGGGAACTTGAAGAACTCGGGATCACCCCAGCGGAATATTGAACGGTAACTGTTGGCCGGCGCGGGGGTTTTTACCCATTTCGGCTCGAAGCCCTTATACTGCTTATGACTCATCAGATCATGTTCCTTTCTTTGAGGTTATTCATCGTTGCGTAAAGCGGTCTTACGTTTTTGTATATCTTGCGGTAGACCTTATTGTACATGTTCATGTAGATCTCGTGGTTCTTGGGATCGGGCGTAAAAACGTCCTTTTCGTGGACCATGCTCTTTATCGCCTCGTCAAAGCTTTCAAACTCGCCCTTTGCGACAAAGGCCACCATCGCCGCGCCCAACGAGCACGCCTCGTGGGTGTGGATGCGTTTTACGGGCAGGCCGAAGGTATCGGCGAGTATCTGGCAGGCAAGGTCGCTCTTCGAGCCGCCGCCGCCGACATACAGCTGCTTTATGTGCTTTTTGCCGCGCTTTTCCATGCTCTTCATGGACATGTAAAGCTCAAGGCATACGCCCTCGATGATGGCACGATAAATGTGATACTTCGTGTGATAATCGGAAAATCCGATTATTGCTCCGTAGGAGTCGGGCTTGAGCACATCCGGCGTCCAATACGGCTGAAGCATAAGCCCCTGGCAGCCGGCCGGGACCTGAGCTGCTTTCTTATTGAGTATCTCCTCGGGCGACACGCCAAGCTTTTCGGCCTCTTCCTTATCCTTGTCGCCGAACTCCTTAATGAACCAGCTGAGCATCCAGAAGCCGCGGAACACCTGGATCTCCGGGTTCCACGCCTTATTGATGACCGACGGATAAGACGGCAGGAATGCCTGCGGCTCGAAATACTGCTCGGTGTACATCTCAATGGTCGAGCTTGTTCCGAAGGATATCGACGCCTTATCGGGGCTTGCCACGGAAAGGCCAAGCGTTTCGCAGGCTTTATCCGCGCCCGTTGCGATAAGCGGCAGTCCCTCGGGCGCGCCGGTGAGCGCAGCGGCTTCCTTTGTTATGCAGCCGAGAACTTCTCCGGAGGGGATAAGCTCATACAGCTTATCCTGCGGAACATCGAAAAAGCAGCGAGTGAGGTCGTTTTCCTTCATCCAGCGCTTTTTCTTATAGTCCATGGGGATGTGCGCGATGGTGCTTGCCGGTGTATCGGCAAGGCGGCCGGTCATGCGGTAATTTATATAGGCCGGCAGGCAGACTATCTTCTTCGTGCGCGCCCAGACCTTGGGCTGCTTTTGGCGCACCCAGTTGACCTTCGACGTACGATAGGCTATCCTCGTGCCCTTTCCCATGCCGATAAGCTCAAACACGGCTTCCTTCCACAGGGGAAACGGATCGTCAAAAACGCATTTGCGAGCATCCAGCCAGTGGATGATATCGCGCGTGGGCTGATAGTTTTCGTCAAGGAACACGAGCGTATCGCGGATTACGGTGACTGCGCAGGCAATGATATCTGGCACCTTGTCGGCATTGCGCGCCATGAGCGCCGTCGATGCCTTGCACATGTTGTCAAAGTAAAAATCCGTTTTCTGCTCTGCCCAGCCCGGACGCTGCCGGAAATAAGGCTCTGCGTATTTGACCTGCTCTTTGTCAACGATATTGCCCTGCTTATCGACCAGTATGGCTCTCGTGCTTTGAGTACCGACGTCGTAAGTCAGTATAAGCGGTCTGTTCATTGTTTCTTCTCCCTCCGTCTTTGCATTTATATCTGTTTTAAAAGATCACTTGTTGCAATGACGTCCACGCCCAGTCCGAGCACATTTTTGATAACGGCATCTCCCCTGCCGATGCGCTCTTTAAGCGTCACAGCGTTAATTTCACGCATGACGTCGAATATTTTCTCCTTTGGAATATCGTCCGACACTCGCACCGGCAGCACTGGAACATCGGAAAATGCGGTTTTCACCGTTGAGCATATCGTGCGTTTCGGCGCTGTCATCTCGCTTATTGCAAACTCCTTGCCTCTCGGGCAGGTGTTTCCGGTGACTGTGTATTCGCCGTTATTCTCCTCAATGGTAAGGCGGCAGCCACGAGGACAGCCTATACATACGAGCTGTTTCATTTTACCACCTCGATCTCAAAGCGCACGTCGCTGTTTTCGTTTATATCGTATTTTGTCATATCAAGCGTAAGCTGCTGCATCTCGGGCGGACGCAGGAACGGATAGGTCTTTTTCCAGACCTCCTCACCGTCTATTTTAAGGCGCAGAACGCTTTTGTCCAGAACTTTTTTCGAGCGGAAGTAGACGACCGTTTTTGAATTATCGCTTTCAAGGTCTATCTGCTGCGGAACAAGATACAAAAACTCGCCGCCGATGTTTATATCCACTCTGCGCTGCTTTGCGCCGCACCATGCCGCCGCGTTTCTTCCGGCCTCCTCGCCGGATTCGGAAACGAAGTCAACAAGGTCGTTTACATGCAATGCGTTTCCGCAGGAGAATATGCCCGGAACCTTTGTCATAAGCTGAGCGTCACACACAGGGCCGCCCGTGTGCTTATCAAGCTCAACGCCCAGCGACTGGGCAAGCTCATTTTCCGGGATAAGTCCGACGGAGACGATAAGCGCATCGCACTCGATCCTTTCGGCGCTCTCCGGGATGGGCTTATAGTTTTCGTCAACGGCGCAGACCTCGACAGCTTCGAGTCTGTCCTTTCCGAACACGCGCGTTACAGTGTGGCTCAGGTGCAGGGGTATATCATAATCGGTAAGGCACTGATAGATATTTCGCGTAAGTCCCGAAGGCGTGGGGTTAATTTCATAAACGCCGAGGACCTCAGCTCCTTCAAGAGTAAGTCTGCGCGCCATGATAAGGCCGATATCGCCCGAACCGAGGATAACGCATTTTTTTGTCGGCATGACGCCGAGACGGTTTGTGAAATGCTGCGCGGTGCCGGCGGTGAACACGCCTGCCGGGCGCGTTCCGTGGATAAACACCTGCTTTGCGCTTCTCTCGCGGCAGCCGGTGGCAAGGACAAGGCTTTTGGCCGCAACGGTGCGCAGGCCTTCGCGCGATACTAATGTCACGGCAAAGCCGCTGTCGGTTTTTTCCGCGCGCGTGACGAAGGTATTGCAGGCCGCTTCGATATCCGACTGCGCTATCTTATCCATGAAGCGCTCGACATACTCGGGGCCTGCAAGGCGCTCGCCGAAGCGGCGCAGGCCGAAGCCGTCATGTATGCACTGCTTGAGCATTCCGCCAAGGCGCTCCTCGCGCTCAACAACGAGCACTCTCGCGCCGTTTTCGTTTGCCGCAAGTGCGGCCGCAAGGCCGGCAGGGCCGCCGCCTATCACGATAACATCGTAATCATGCATTGTCGCTGCCTCCCTTTTTGCTTCCGAAAACTATCGGCGACCGATCGGAGCTTTTCATTACCTCCGTGAGCGGAACGCCGAGATATTCCGCGATTATTTTCGTGACCAGCGGCGAGCAGAAGCCGCCCTGGCACCTGCCCATGCCGGGTCTGACGCGCTTTTTCACTCCATCGAGCGTCGGCACGCAGACGGGGCTTCTGAGTGCATCGAGTATCTCGCCGCGGCTGACTTCCTCGCAGCGGCACACGATAACGCCGTAATCTGGATTTTGGCGTATAAGCTCGGCGCGCTCGGCGTCGTTCATCTCCGCAAGATGCGGTGGAGCCTTGCGCACGGGGTCAAAATCCGCTTTTTTCTCCGCATTAAAAAGCTTTGCGACATACTCGGCAACGTCCTGAGCAACTGCCGGAGCCGTCGTAAGTCCGGGAGATTGTATGCCGGCAACGTGGTAGATATTCTTCGTTTTTCTGCCCGGCTCGATAATGAAATCTTCTTCGTAGGTCGGCGCGCGGACGCCGGTGAAATATGTTATAATGTCCTTCTCCGTCAGAGTGGGCATGGTTATTTTCTGCTTTGCGAAAACGCGCGCGATGCTGTCGGCATTCGTGGCTGTGTTCTCGCGCTCGGGCGTTTCGACGGCGTCGGGGCCTATGAGCAGGTTATCGTGCGCCGTGTGCAGTATGCCGCCGCCCTTTGTGTGCGTATGTCCCGGCGTTTTTGCGCCGACGACGGACGCGATCGTTCCGAATGAAGCGCCGGTTTTTTTGTCAAGAATAGAGTTTGTGCCGCGGCGCGGATGAATGCTGAAAAATCTGTCCTGCGCCATCTGCGCAACAACGTCGGAGTAGACTCCGGCGCAGTTTATCACCTCGCGCGGATAGATCGTTCCGCGGTTTGTGTGCACGGCTTTTATCTCTCCGTCCGAAACGTCCATGCCTGTAACGGCAGTGTTGAGCGAAACTCTCGCACCGTTTTGCACCGCGTTTTCGGCATAAGCAATGACAAGATTATACGGGCTTACGCTGCCCGACGAGGGATTTGACAGTGCAAAGGCGACATCTGCCGATATACTCGGCTCTTTTTTGCGTATCTCGTCGCCCATGACGATGCATGTATCCTCAATGCCGTCATGATCTCTGCGCCATTTGGCATAGAGGCTAACAAACGGCAGCCAGCTTTTGTGCGTAAAGCAGGCGTACTGCCCCGTGCGCTTAAAGGGAACGTCAAGCTCGCGGCAGAGGTCTTCGTACATGTGGTTTGCGCGCCTTATGTATTTGTGCTTGAGCGAGCCCTTGGAAAGGTCAACGCCCGGATGCACCTCGCCGTCATTGCGGCCGGACGCGCCGAGCGCGAGATCGGCTTCCTTCTCGATAAGCAGAACATTGAGCTTGTATCTCGCAAGCTCGCGCGCCACCGAGCAGCCGGATATGCCGCCGCCGATGACGAGAACATCCGGCCTATCTCCCTCAAGCGCATTGTCGCTTAAAGCCGGCACATGCATTTTCTCCTCCGGAGCAGCAGTGAAAACAATATCGTTTACAACGTGCGTGCTCGAATGCGGCGTTGCCGCGGTCATGCCGGCATCGACAACGTCGTTCCAATCGTCAAGCTCGCCCGTGAGCACGATGCAGCCGTCACTGAGCCTTGCCGTGACCCTTCCCACGAACTTCTTGTTCAGCTTCCTGTTTAGGCTTTTAATATTCATCCCCAGCACCTTCATATACACGATGTATAGTTTGCCAATATTATACCGCAAATATTTGCTAAGTCAATATACATTAGGTTCAAACTGTTGCACAACAGAATTAAACCTTAACCTTTTGTTCTTGAAAACGATGCAATTACATTGTATATTATAAGGACAAGTTTAAAAAATAGAGGTGTTTATATGAACATCCTGTACCTGATAAATTATGCAGGAAAAGCAGGAACCGAAAAATACGTTCTGAACCTTATGCACATTCTGGCCGGGCAGGGCGAAACATGCCATCTGGCCTACAATGTTCCCGGCCAGCTTTCGGAAACCGTGAGCAGCGAGGGCTTTGCATGCTTCCGGTTTGAGATGAGCACAAAAAAGGCTCTCTCTGCGGCAAAGAAGCTTGCTGGCTATTGCCGCGAGAACAAAATCGACGTTATCCATGCGCAGTATCCCATGGAAAACGTCATCGCCATCCTGTCCAAGCTTTTCTACCGCAAGGTAAAGGTCGTGTATACGAGCCATCTTACCATATATCAGAACACGAAATGGAAGATACTCAACCGGCTGTTCACTCCGTTTGACCACCGCATAATCGCCGTGTGCCGTCAGGGCGCGGACATAATGGTCTCAAACGGCGTGAAAAAAGACCGCATTCAGGTGGTTTACAACGGAGTCGAGCCGAAGCGCGAGCGCGTGTATGACCGCAGCTTTGCCCGTGATTTCGGCGTTAACGACGATACCTTCGTCATGTCAATCATGGCGCGCTACGCCCCGGAAAAGGGACTGCCCTTCCTGCTTGCCTCGCTTGCAAAGCTCAGGCGCAAGACCGATAAGCCCTTTGTGTGCTTCATTGCCGGCGACGGCGAGGAGTTTGATGACTTTGCCGTTATGAGCACAAACTCCGGCATGAGCGACCGTGTTATCCAGCTCGGCTTCCGCCGCGATTCGGACAGAATGCTGAAGGCTTCGGATCTTTATCTGAACACGAGCTCGAAAAATGAGGCAATGAGCTTTGCGATACTTGAGGCAATGAACGCCGGCGTTCCGCTTGTCGTGACCGATGTCGGCGGAAACCGCGATCTTGCCGAAACGCATACGGTCTGCGGCAGAGTCCTCAAATTCGGCGACAGCGACGGTTTTTCCGACGCGATGCTCGAGCTCATGGAAAACGACGCTCTGCGCGCAGAGTATTCGGCAAATGCGTTAAAGAAGGTAAGCGAGGAGTTTGATCTGCGCAAGCTTGCACTCGACGTGTTTGAAACATATAAATAATCTTGAAAGGTATTGAAAAAATGATCGACAAAAACGGAAAACTTTTCGGAAAAATCAACATTATCGACCTGCTGATAATCCTTGTCATTATCGCAGCTGCAGTATTTTTTGCAACCAAGGCCTTCACCCCTGCTCAGGAAGCCACGAAAACCGAGACGAGCACAGTCAGAGTTCAGTTTTTCTGCTATAAGGCTCAGGTCGGCGCAGCCGACGCGATAGAGATCGGCGCTCCTGCCTTTGAGGATACGACAAACGTCGATTTCGGCAAGGTAGTTGCCGTTGAAAGCGAGCCGTCGTACACTTACTTTGTTGATGCCGACGGCAATCAGGCCAAGGCCGAGGTAGCATATAACGACGCCGTCACCGTGACGGTCGAGCTTGAGGGCAACCTCACGGAGAAGGGTCTTTACGTCGGCGGCAGGCTATACGGTGTCGGCGCAAGCTTCACCATGCATTTCGGCAAGGCAACCATCTACGCCAGCGTTTCCGGCGTTTCCGAAGCAGCGTAATTATGAGCCTTGATATCAACGCGAAAGGAGGGCTGCTTATTTGCAGTACGGCGCTATATTAAATTATGTTTATAATGCCTGGACTCACAGCGTGTTCTTTGCCATACTCGAAAAGATCTGGAAACCGTTTAAGCGAGCTTACGACGATCTTGCTCTGGTAAAGTGGCTGCGGCGCGGCGACCGCATCCAGGCGGTGTACGAGACTTCGCTGTTTGCGCGCATTATCCGCTTCATCCTTGATCTTATCGAAAAAATTCTATCCGCCATTGCAGGCTTTTTCGCCCCGGCGTGGGAGGACAGCCTTATTGCAAGGCTTTGCCGCGGCAGCTTTATTCTGAATTTTGAGTTCCTGCTCGGCGCGTTTATATGCCTTATGTTCGTCATGCCGCACGAGAGCTGGAACAATGCATACGCGGTCATTGCCGCCGTGGGCTTCCTTGCACTGTATCTTATCCTCGTCGGCTGCGGAAAGCGAAAGCTTTTGTATCCGGACAAGCTCGGATTTCCGTTTGCTTTGTTTGCAATAGCGCTGCTTGTCAGCCTGCTGTTTACGCAGAGCCGCTCCGACAGCATAAGAATACTGCTGTTTTTCATTGCGGCATTTATCTTTACCTATGTCATTGCCGCCGATATAAGCGACGAAAAGCGCCTTGTGAAGCTGCTTGCATTTATCTATGCCGCAGTTATCCTCACCTCGCTTTACGCCATTATACAGCGCAAGTTCGGCCTTGTTTACGTCAGCGCATCCTTCACCGATCTCAAGCTCAACACCGGCATCCCCAGCCGAGTTACATCGACGCTCGATAACCCGAACAACTTCTCGGAATTTCTCGTTCTGTTCATGCCGCTGTGCGCGGCGTTTGCCGGAACGCGCAAAAAGCAGCTGAGCTGTGTTTTGCTTCTGCTCGGACTTGCGTTCCCTGCCGTTGCGCTTATCATGACCTACTCACGCTCGGGCTGGATATCGCTTATGCTCGCAGCCTTTGTTTACATCTGGCTGCGCAACAAAAAGCTCATTCCGCTTTTCATCGCGCTGGCGCTGCTTGCAATACCGCTGCTGCCATCGACGATAATAACAAGGCTCACGAGCATAGTTACAAGCTTCCTCGGAAGCAGCGGACACATCGACTCCTCCGCGCAGCACCGCTTTGCGCTGTGGCAGGGCGTTGAGTACATGATCCGCGACTACGGCGTAAGCGGAATCGGCCTCGGGCCGGCCGCGTTTGCGTCGCTGTATCCGCTGTACGCTCAGCCGCTTGCGATCGACGGCGCGGCACACACGCAGTCACTGTATCTTGAGCTTATTCTCGAAACCGGAATACTCGGCTTTGTATCGTTCATGTGGCTTGCCCTGCGCAGCATCAAAAACTCCGTTATCGCGCGCAGAGGCTCGAGCACGCTTACAAAGACCGTGCTCATTGCCTGTGCTGCCTCATTTATCGGCATTGCGTTTTCCTGCATCGTGGAATACATCTGGTTCTATCCGAGGGATCTGTTCGCGTATTTCATTCTGCTGGGTGTCTCTTACGCCGCGATAAGCATGGCAGAGAAGGAAAAGCACACAATATAATAAAAACGAAAAAGCCCGACAGGAACACCTGTCGGGCTTAAACTATTATGCTGACTTACTTTGTGCCGAAGATGCGGTCGCCGGCGTCGCCGAGGCCGGGAACGATGTAGCCGTGCTCGTTGAGATGATCGTCGAGAGCGGCAACATAGATATCGACATCGGGGTGATCCTTCTGCATGCGCTCAACGCCCTCGGGAGCACCGATGATGCACATGAGCTTGATATGCTTCACGCCGTCGTCCTTAAGGAACTGGATCGCTGCGGAAGCCGAGCCGCCGGTTGCAAGCATGGGGTCAACAACGATAACGTCTCTCTCATCGATATCGGGCGGCATCTTGAAGTAGTACTTCACAGGCTCGAGAGTTTCAGGATCGCGGAACAGGCCGATGTGGCCGACCTTTACGTTGGGCATCATGCTGACCATACCATCGACCATGCCGAGGCCGGCGCGCAGGATGGGAACGATCGCAAGCTTTTTGCCGGCGATGCGCTTAACGGTTGCCTTTGCAACGGGAGTTTCGATCTCGACATCCTCGAGGGGAAGATCTCTCGTGGCTTCGTAGCACATGAGCATCGCTATCTCGGAAACGAGCTCTCTGAATTCCTTGACGGAAGTGCCCTTGTCTCTGAGTATCGACAGCTTGTGAAGGATGAGGGGGTGGTCAAATACGCATACCTTGCTCATTATTTTTCTCCTTTTTAGTCCGCTCCTGGTCGGAGCCTATTTATATACACCGGAGACCCGGTTTCTATACATTATTTATTCATGCGCTCCTGGCGCTCGCGCTCGGCCTGGCTCAGGCGAAGATACACCGGCAGCAGATCATCTGCCGTGCCCGGCGTTTTGTCAAGTGCGGCCATGCCCACGCCATAGGCGCTTTGATACACGAGGTTTGACGGCGCCATGCGGCAGTCTATGCTGGCGTTTTTCATATAATCGCTTGCAATGAACGCCCCGTCGCCGACGAGAAAGACGTTTTTGCCGCGTATCTCCCCGGCAAGCTCTGAAAGGGCTATCGCCCTGTCGTCACACAGGCGAACGGGCTTTCCGTCCTTTATTTCAAACAGCGCGTTATACACCTGACTGCGGCGCGCGTCCATAACCGGGCAGATAATACCGCCTGCGGGCACTCCGTGCCACGCCATCGCCTCAAGCGTAGAAACGCCGACGCACCTCTTATCGGAAGCCCACGCAAGACCCTTGACGGTGGAAACACCGATTCTGATCCCCGTGAAGGAACCCGGTCCATGAGCGACGGCGATAAGATCAACGCCGGCAATTGTATTTTCAGTATTTTTGAGCATATCATCCACCATCGGCAGAAGCGTGCGGCTGTGAGTAAGTCCGCTACACTGACTGTACTGCGCGATGAGCTTATCGTCCTCCATAAGCGCAACGGATGCGGCTTTTGCAGAGGATTCAAGTGCAAGTATCAGCATTTTGCATTTCCCTCCTCAATGGTGATCTTTCTTTCGCTGTCGCCGAGCTTTTCGATGCGCAGGACGATCTCGTCGCCAAAAAACGCATCCTCGACCTTTTCGCTCCATTCGACGGCGCACACGGCTCCGCGGCGGAGATAATCCTCCCAGCCGATGTCGAACAGCTCGTCCGCACTCTCAAGGCGATACATGTCGAAATGGATAAGCTCGCGCTCGCCGATGTATTCGTTTACGATGGTAAACGTCGGGCTGGACACACGGCACGTAAGCCCCATGCCCTTTGCCATGCCGCGCACGAAGGCGGTTTTTCCGGCTCCGAGGTCGCCGTACATGGCAATAACGGTTCCGTCGGGGAGATCCTTTGCAAACTTTTCGCCTATGCTCTCTGTTTCCGCTTCACTGTGGCTTATATATGTCTGCACTGACCTCACCTCATTTTTTAAACTTTTTCTGAATTTGAATTATACCACAAGATACCTCATTGCGTAAAGGGCAATAATATGCTAAAATGTATCGCATCAAGCTGCGATTATTTGTGAAATCGGGCATTTTTGAAGGGCGGCGGCGACGATTAAAATCGATTCCAGAAAAATTAAAGACTTTTTCAAACGGGCGGATATTTTTCTTCTCGCTGTCTGCATGATATGCACAATCTTCGGCATAGTCATGATCTACAGTATGACAAGCTCCTACGGCTGGGCAAAATACGTCGTCGTCCAAGGCTTTGCAATGTTCCTCGGCATCGGCGCATTCGTCGTGTTCACGGTCATAGACCCCGATCTTATCGCCGACAAGTGGGTGTATCTTACGATATTCAACGTTCTTTTCATCGTCGGACTCATCTTCTTCGGCAAGGGCGACGAGGTCGGCTCGCGCGCATGGTATCGCTTTGCCGGCATCGGCGTTCAGCCGTCTGAGATCGTAAAGGTCATATTCATCGTCCTTATCGCAAAACAGATGGCGACATATAAAGAGCAGCGCACGCTCAACAAATTCCCGTCGGTTCTGAAGCTCGGCATTCACTGGGCACTGTATTTCGGTCTTATAACCGTTATCCCCAACGACCTGGGCAGCGCGCTTATATTCCTCGCTATTTTCATGGTCATGCTCATCTGCGCAGGCATCGCGTGGTACTGGATGGCTGCGGCAGCGGCTGTCGTTGCGGCAATGACCCCTCTGTTCTGGAACTTCTTCCTTGGCGATTATCAAAAAAAACGCATCCTCGCGCCGTATATTCCCGACGTGGTCGATCCCACGGGCCAGGGCATAACGTGGCAGACAAATCTGTGCAAGGAGGCGCTTGCCTCCGGCCGCTGGACGGGCGTGGGCTTCGGAGAGGGCAGCTTCTCGCAGAGCAGCTATAACGCAAGGCACACAGACTGTATCTTTGCCTCGATAGGCGAGGAGCTTGGCATGGTCGCCGGCATAATCATCATCGTTCTGCTTAGCATAATCATCATCCGCTGCTGCATCATCGGCGTGCGCTCGGGCAGCCCGTTCGGAATGCTCATCTGCTTCGGCGTTGCAACGGCGCTTGCATTCCAGACGTTTATAAACATCGGCATGTGCATCGGCATAACGCCGGTTATCGGCATAACGCTTCCGTTTTTCAGCTACGGCGGCTCGTCGATCGTCGCAATGTATGCCGCAGTCGGATTGGTCTCGGGCGTAAAATACCGACCCAAGCCGCGGCAAAACTTCCTGCAATATCAGTAATTTAAATCTCCGACCGTCCGGTCGGAGATTTTTTATGTCATGCCGATGAATTTCATTGCCTTGAAGCTTTGCAGGATCACGCCCTTAAGCTCCTCCTCGTTCTCCTTTTTGCCTCGCTCGACCCAGGTTATCATTATGCCCATCATCGAGGACGCAATTATGGACGCAAGATAGTCAAGCAGCGCCGAGTCGCCGAGCGCCGGGATATCGGGGCGAAGCTTTTCCGAGCAGCGGCGCAGGCTTGCGTACAGCATGTCGCCTCGGCCGATGCCTACAACGGCCTCTATCATATCCGCATGGCGAAACCACGTTCTGAACACCGCCTCGCTTATATTCGAGTAATCCGACGCAAAGGCCTCCTCAAACACTCTGTCGCACATCAGGGCAAGCACATCCTCCATGCGGTCAAAGTTGCGGTAAAACGTTGATCGGCTTACGCCGGATACGCGCTGGATATCCGATATCGTTACGCTTTCAAAGCTTTTTTCCTTCAGGCAGCGTTTGAGCCCGCCGCATATAAGCTCAACCGAGGCTTGCGCACGTTTATCTTCCTTGATGTGGTACATTTTCGGCTCCTTTGTATTATTTTGCTGCGGTACTATTGTATCACATTTTGTTTTATGCTACAATCGGCGCATGAAGATTATTTAACAAGGGAGTAATGAACAATGAGCAAAAACGTTATCTTCTGCTATTCGGGCAGCGGCAACTGTCTGGACTTTGCAAAGAACGTCGCAAAAGGTCTCGGCGATACGGACATCATCATGATGCGTAAGGCGCCGGTGAAAACCGATGTAAGGGACGCAGAACGCGTCGGCTTTATCGTCCCCTGCTACGGTGGCGGCCTGCCCGGCGACGTTGAGAGCTTTCTCGGCAGCATCAGGATCTCGCCGGACGCGTACACCTTCGCAGTCGGCCAGTACGCCGGATATCTCGGCTGCGGCCTGCACAAGATCGACAAGCAGTTCAAGCTCGACCTGTGGACGGGGCTTTCCCATCAGTGCTCATGCATATGGCTGTTCCCCCATCAGCTCATGCTGCCGCCGGTAACGCCCAAGATGGCGCAGAAGCGCAGCGAGCGCATGGCGAAAAGGCTTGTAAAGTCCATTCTCGCGGGCGAAAAGAGCAAGAAAGCTCCCCCGAAAATGGGGCTTAACGCGCTCGAGAGCAAGGTTTGGCCGAAGCTTGCGGTCGGCAAGGCCAAGAAATTTGCCGTCACCGACGCGTGCATCGGCTGCCACCAGTGCGAAAAGCTCTGCCCGAAGGGCAACATCCGCTTTGTTGACGGAAAGCCCACTTTCGGCACAAACTGCATCCAGTGCCTCAGCTGCCTGCAATACTGCCCGAAGGAGGCCATAACGCTGACTGAAAAGAGCGTAAAGCGCGAGCATTACCACAACCCCAACGTCAGCGCCGCCGAGCTTATGGAGAGCATCATTCATATTGATTGATATTTCGCGCCTGCTGTGTTATACTCATATCATCCAATAATTATAAGCGGAGAATGAGACATGGTAACTTTCAAACTTAAAGAAGAAAACGACCAGCAGCTTGTCTACTGGTACTTCCCCCACGGCAACGAGGAAAACGGCCACGGCACGATAGTCATCGACCGCGTCCTCGGCAAGCTTGATGTAACCGAGCTTGCTCCCGATGACAGGCTTGTTCGCCACACGGTTGAAAATCAGAACCGCTGGCGCAAGGCTGTAAACCAGATGCGCAACATCGAGCAGATACCCGAGCTTACCGACGAGGAATGGCCCGAGGCCACTGAGGACAGGATAAGCACCGTTTTTGCCGACCACGCGATCCAGAAGATCGTCGAGGCATACAACAACGGCGAGATACTTGAAGAAGGCGTGGAGACCTGGAACCTTTGATATCGGCAGCAAAAGAAGCGGAATGCGTGTTAAAAACGCGCGTTCCGCTATTTTTTTAGTTATTTTTCTTATTTTCCTTGACGAACTGGTTATTTAATGATATTATCACGGTGGAAATAGTCATTAAAGGAAGTTAAATAACAAAAAGGAAGGAAAGAAAACTATGAAAACTATTTATGAGATTATCAAGCACATCGTTATCTACAACGAGCCCAACGCAAAGGACGACTTTGCAGCAATGGATCCCTTCTTCGAGTGGATGCCTTTCTAACAGGCGATTATTCACGTAATTTTTAAGCACCGCGCTGCGGTGCTTTTTGTTAAACGCATTGTGCAGGATTTATTTAAAGTGCATAATTGATGGGATTTTAAGTATTTATTATCGTCATTTTCGGCTTTTTTGCACAAATATCGGTTGACATAAGTGATAAGCTATGATAACATAACCGCGGAAATAGTCAGAAAAACTATAAGAAAGGAGAAACACGATGTTAGCTAAGATTTTCAGAGCACTTGAGCAGATGCACAAGGATCTCGGCTGGGACAATGCAGCAGGCGACGTCTTCGGCGTAATCGCAGATTGGCTTGAGAAAAATAGTGTCATGCCCATCTGATAAGAAAGCACAATCCGCACCGTTCGGTGCGGATTTTTATTTTTCACCGTAAAAAAGGCAGGCAGCATAGTTGCTGCCTGTCCTGGTTTTTATTTTGCGTACTCGACGGCTTTTGTCTCGCGAAGGACGTGGACTTTGATCTGGCCGGGGTAGGTCAGCTCTTCCTCGATCTTCTTTGCGATATCGCGAGCCAGGAGCACCATCTGATCCTCGGAAACCTCCTCGGGCTTTACCATTACGCGGATCTCGCGGCCTGCCTGGATGGCATAGCTGCCTGCAATACCGGGGAAGCTCTTGGATATCTCCTCGAGCTTTTCGAGGCGCTTGACGTAGTTTTCGATATTCTCGCGGCGCGCACCGGGACGTGATGCGGAGATGGCGTCGGCGGCCTGAACGATGCAGGCAACGACCGTGCGCGGCTCAACGTCGCCGTGGTGAGCTTCGATAGCGTGGATGACAGCTTCGCTCTCTTTATACTTCTTGCAGATATCAACGCCGATGGAGACATGGCTGCCCTCGACCTCGTGGTCGATAGCCTTGCCGATATCGTGCAGGAGGCCTGCACGCTTTGCGGTGTTTACATCAACGCCCAGCTCTGCGGCAATAAGGCCTGAAATATGCGAGACCTCGATAGAGTGCTGCAGGACGTTCTGACCGTAGCTCGTGCGGTATTTCATGCGGCCGAGCAGCTTTATGATCTCGGGATTTACGCCGTGGATGTTCGTTTCGAACACCGCGCGCTCGCCTTCGGCCTTGATAGTCGCGTTGACTTCCTTCTGCGCCTTGGCGACCATTTCCTCAATGCGTGCCGGATGGATTCTGCCGTCGGCAATGAGCTTTTCAAGCGCGAGACGCGCCACCTCGCGGCGGACGGGGTCAAAGCTTGAAACGGTGATAGCCTCGGGCGTATCGTCGATAATAAGATCGCAGCCCGTGAGAGTTTCGATGCTGCGGATGTTGCGGCCTTCGCGGCCGATGATGCGTCCCTTCATCTCGTCGTTGGGGAGTGGTACGACGGATACTGTGACTTCGCTTGCGTGGTCTGCCGCGCAGCGCTGGATAGCAGTTACGATTATCTCGCGTGCGCGTTCCTCGGCCTCGTCCTTGTACTGGGCCTCGATCTCTTTGACCTTGACGGCCATTTCGTGCGTAACTTCGTCCTTGAGGGCATTGATGAGGTATGCCTTTGCCTCATCGACCGTGTATCCCGATACCTTTTCGAGCATTTCGAGCTGGCTCTTCTTGATAAGAGCTACCTCCTGCTGCTGCGCTTCGACGTCGGCTATCTTGCGTGCAAGAGTTTCATTCTTGCGCTCAAGGGAATCGGTCTTGCGGTCAAGGTTTTCTTCCTTTTGCTGAAGTCTTCTCTCCTGCTTTTGCAGGTCGGCACGGCGTGCCTTTTCCTCGCGCTCGAACTCCGAGCGACTTTTGTGTATTTCTTCCTTTGCCTCGACGAGAGCTTCACGTTTTTTGCTCTCGGCGCTCTTTATGGCGTCATTGATTATTCTTTTTGCTTCATCTTCTGCACTGGATATCTCACGCTCGGCGACTTTTTTGCGGTAAGTCATGCCGAGGACAAATCCTATAACACAAAAAGCAACGATAAGAACGATTGCTAACCATAAGTTCATAGAAAGTAAACACACCTCCATTCTTTAAGAATTTTGCGGTGGTTTTCAGTTGAAGGGATCTCCCTTCGGTAAAATTGCCGTGTAATTTAAGGGTAAGACGGAGCATCAAGCGCTTCCCGTCCGTAAAATTGAAACTAATATTTTCGCAAAGACGCCTCCCCGGGCGTCTTATGACAGCCGCACCGATTCTAATTCCCCAAATGGGTGCAGTAGTCTAAAATATTATCCGATTAATTGTATCTCCAAAACCGCATTATGTCAAGCACGAACAAAAAATATATGAATTTTTTAAAACACCTGCCGCGCACGGTGGACAAGCGGCGTACAATTTAATATAATTAACTATTATTTGAATTGGAGGCTCAACGTGCAGCTGACATACGTTTTTCCAATACTTATCCTGCTTTTCATAGGGCTTTTCTTCTTTGGCTGCCCGTCCCCCGCCTCGGCGGTGATAGAAAATGCGCCGAAAAGCGCCTTCCGCCGGCGCGACGCGATAGCGCTCGGAATAATAACCGCGCTCTACACCGTGACGGCATTTATCGGCCTCGGCGATACCGACGCGCCGCAGTCGTTCCACGATTTTCACAGCGGCGAGAGCGTGACGGTCGATCTCGGCGAGGTACGCAGCATCGACGGCATAATGCTCTATTCCGGTCTGAACACCGGAAGCTACCGCCTTGAGCTGTCGGACGACGGCAATAGTTTCTCCGACGCCGGCAGCTTTGAGCAAAACTATGTTGCTCTGTTCAAGTGGAACGACTTTGAGCTTGACGCATCGCAGGAACTCAGCGCGCGCTATATCCGCCTGACGGCATCGGGCGATGTTCGCCTCGGCGAGCTTGCCGTTCGCAGCGGCGGCGAGCTTTTCGGCCAATGCGCCGACGCGCCGGAGCTTTTCGACGAGCAAAACACCGTGCCTGAATATCAGAGCTATTTAAACAGCACATATTTTGACGAGATATACCACGCGCGCACGGCATACGAGAACATTGAGGGCGTGTATCCGTACGAGGTCTCACATCCGCCGCTGGGCAAACTCATCATCGCCATCGGCATTGAGCTTTTCGGCATGACTCCATTCGGCTGGCGTTTTTCCGGGGTCCTGTTCGGCGTGCTTATGCTGCCGGTGCTGTACGCACTTCTAAAGCGCATGTTCGGTTCGACGGACATCTGCGCCTGTGCAACGGCGATCTTTGCCTTTGACTTCATGCACTTTGCGCAGACAAGGCTTGCAACAATCGACACCTACGCCGTTTTCTTCATCCTGCTCATGTACCTTTTCATGTATATGTACATCACCGGCGGCAGAAAACGCGACCTTGCGCTTTCGGGGCTGTTTTTCGGCATAGGGGCCGCGTGCAAATGGACCTGCTTTTATGCCGGAGCCGGGCTTGCGGTCATATGGCTCATCCACTGGCTGCGCAATTTTGAGGTGAAGGCGTTTTTCAGAAACTGCGCGTTCTGCGTTGTTTTCTTCGTTATCGTTCCTGCGGCAATATACTACATGAGCTATTACCCCTACGGTCAGGCAAGCGGAATGCACGGAGTCGGCATGTATTTCACCTCCGACTACGCAAACCTCGTTCTGGACAATCAGAAATTCATGTTCAGCTACCACTCCGGCGTCCACACCGAGCACCCGTACTCCTCGCGCTGGTGGCAATGGGTAATAGACGAGCGGCCGATTCTATACTATCTCAAGTATTTTGAGGACGGCACGCGCTCATCCTTCGGTGCATTTTTAAATCCCGTGCTGTGCTGGGCAGGGCTTATTGCGATGGCGATGTGCACCGTGTTTGCGATAAAGCGGCGCGACGATGTTTCGCTGTTTATCGTCATCGGCTACCTCGCGCAGCTCCTGCCATGGGTGTTCATAACGCGCACAACGTTTGAGTATCACTACTTTCCCTCGTCGGTGTTCCTCGTGCTTGCGATCGCGCGTATGTTCCGGCTCATGAAGGACAACACAAAGGGATGGAAATTCAACGTCTGCGGGCTGACGGGGCTTGCCTGCGCACTGTTTGTCGTCTTTTACCCGGTTCTGTCCGGCGCAAGAGTCAACGCCCAGCTGGCATCAAATCTGCTCAAATGGCTGCCGAGCTGGCCGTTTTGATAAATTTGCTTGTAATTATCGCTTTTTAGTGAGATAATAAAATGTAATATTTATTTGGAGGATCACAAAGATATGATCGCATTAGGTTCCGACCACGGCGGCTGGGCGCTCAAGCAGGAGGTCATGAAGCATCTCGACGCGCGCGGCCTTGAATACAAAGACTACGGCACTTACTCCGAGGATAGCTGCGACTATCCTGTTTACGGCAAGGCGGTCGCCCATGCGGTAGCAGACGGCGAGTGCGAAAAGGGCATCATAATCTGCGGCACCGGCATCGGCATTTCCATCACGGCAAACAAGGTCAAGGGCATCCGCGCAGCCCTCTGCGGCGACTGCTTCTCGGCCGAGATGACAAGGCTGCACAACGACGCGAACATCCTCGCAATGGGTGCAAGAGTCGTCGGCCCCGGTCTTGCGCTTAAGATCGTTGACACTTTCCTTGACACTCCTTTCTCCGGCGACGAGAGACACGTCCGCCGCATCAAGCAGATTGAGGACTGATTTAATTGGCAAACAACTCTGAGTTTTACCGCGGAAAACGCAAGAAAACCGCCCCGGCGCTGATAGCCACGATAATCATTCTGGCCGTCATTGCCTTTGCGGTCATGCTGTTCTACGGACTGCAAAAATATATAGTGGTGACAAACAGCGGCCTGCATCTTGAGATACCGTTTCTTCAGGACGACAGCGCAAAGCCCGTCCAGAGCGACGACGGCGAGGTCGTGCAGCAGAGCTTCGAGCCTGTCAACGCGCAGCTTGAGATCGGTCAGGCCGATTATTCAAACATAAAGGCCGTCGCCGGCGAAAATCTTGATGCGGTCAAGCTCGTGTACGTCCCCGCATCCTCGGTGACAGCCTCGGGCGTTGAATCGTATCTTTCCAAGTCTCCTGATGCTACCGGCGTTCTGCTCGACGTGAAAACCGTCACCGGAATGCTCGTCTGGGATTCGCAGGCCGATATCGCCAAGGGCTACGGCACGGCAGGCACGGTCGATCTTAAGTCCATCGTGTCCTCCTTGAAGGAGCAGGATAAGTATGTTGCCGTACGCATGTGCTGCTTTGTAGATAATACTCTCGCTTCGCGATACACGCAGCTTGCGCTGAAAACAACCGCCGGCCAGGCTTACTCCGACTCAAACGGCGCATGGCTCGACCCGACGAACGCGACCGTAAAGAGCTACATTCTCTCGCTTTGCAGCGAGCTTTCGAAAATGGGCGTTGATGAGATCGTCCTTTTGGGCATGCGTCTGCCGGAGGCAAGCGGCCTTGAATTTGCATTTTCTTCAAGCTCGGCCGTAAAGCCCACGCCTGTCACCGCCGTGTCCGGCTTCGGCATAAGCGTGACGCGCGCAATGCGCTCGTCCTCGACTAAGATGTCGGTGCAGCTTACGAGCAGCGCAGCCCTGCAAAACGGCTCGGACGAAGTCACCGGCCAGAGCGCCGACATTCTGCTCAAGGTATTCGACCGCGTCTACTGCTCGGCCGAAAGCGCCTCCGCCGCCGACACCGTAACAAAGGGCGCAGATTACGTCAAGCTCGGCGAAGCCAAAATGCGCATCGTTCCGATGTGCTCCGGCCAGGCCCCCACTACCGACTGCTGGGTCCTGATGGAGTGATACGCAAAAAAATAACGGCCACGCAGGGAAGCTGCGTGGCCGTTAAGCATGCTTTTTTACTTAAATTGTGCGATTATTACTGCTCGTCCTTGATGGCTGCCTGTGCGGCGGCGAGACGTGCGATGGGAACGCGGAAGGGGCTGCAGGAGACGTAGTCGAGGCCAACCTTGTGGCAGAATTCCACAGAGGAGGGGTCGCCGCCGTGCTCGCCGCAGATGCCCAGGTGCAGGTCGGGACGAGTTGCGCGGCCGAGCTGGCATGCCATCTTGACAAGCTTGCCTACGCCGACCTGGTCGAGCTTTGCAAACGGGTCGTTCTCATAGATCTTCTTATCGTAGTAAGCGCCGAGGAACTTGCCTGCGTCGTCACGGCTGAAGCCGAAGGTCATCTGAGTCAGGTCGTTGGTGCCGAAGGAGAAGAACTCTGCTTCCTTGGCGATCTCGTCGGCGGTCAGAGCCGCTCTGGGGATCTCGATCATGGTACCGACAAGGTACTTCATATCAAGGCCGCTTGCAGCGATCAGCTCGTCGGCGTTCTTGACAACGACGTTCTTTACGTACTTAAGCTCCTTGACTTCGCCGACCAGCGGGATCATGATCTCGGGAACCATCTTCCACTCGGGATGGCGCTTCTGAACGTTTATTGCCGCGCTGATGACAGCACGGGTCTGCATTGCAGCGATCTCGGGATAGGTGACAGCCAGACGGCAGCCGCGGTGACCCATCATGGGGTTGAACTCATGCAGGGATGCGATGAGAGCCTTGATAGTCTCAACGGACTTATGCTGTGCCTTTGCCAGAGCCTCGATATCGGCTTCCTCAGTGGGAACGAACTCGTGGAGAGGAGGATCAAGGAAACGGATGGTTACCGGGCAGCCTTCCATTGCTTCATAGATGCCCTCGAAGTCGGCCTGCTGCATGGGCTCGAGCTTTGCCAGAGCCGCAACGCGCTCTTCGAGCGTGTCGGCGCAGATCATCTCGCGGAATGCGGCGATACGGTCGCTGTCGAAGAACATGTGCTCGGTACGGGTCAGGCCGATGCCCTGTGCGCCAAGCTCACGAGCCTTGCGTGCATCGTACGGAGTATCTGCATTGGTGCGAACCTGGAGGCGGCGGTACTTGTCAGCCCATGCCATGATGCGGCCGAACTCGCCTGCTATGGAAGCGTCAACGGTGGGGATGATGCCGTCGTAGATCTTACCGGTCGAGCCGTCGAGAGAGATGAAGTCACCCTCGTGGAAGGTCTTGCCGGCGAGGGTGAACTGCTTGTTCTCCTCGTCCATCTTAATGTCGCCGCAGCCGGAGACGCAGCACTTGCCCATGCCGCGAGCAACAACGGCAGCGTGGCTGGTCATGCCGCCGCGAACGGTCAGGATGCCCTGTGCGGCCTTCATGCCCTCGATATCCTCGGGAGAGGTCTCGAGACGGACGAGAACGACCTTTTCGCCGCGCTCATTCCATGCCTTTGCTTCCTCGGCGGTGAAAACGACCTTGCCGCATGCAGCGCCGGGGGATGCACCAAGGCCCTTGCCCATCGGAGTTGCAGCCTTGAGGGCGGCAGCATCAAACTGGGGGTGCAGCAGAGTGTCAAGGTTTCTGGGGTCGATCATTGCAACGGCTTCTTTTTCGCTGATCATACCCTCGTCAACGAGGTCACATGCGATCTTGAGCGCGGCCTGTGCGGTGCGCTTGCCGTTACGGGTCTGGAGCATGTAGAGCTTGCCGTTTTCAACGGTGAACTCCATGTCCTGCATATCACGATAGTGATCTTCAAGGGTCTTGCAGACGTTCTCAAACTGGGCAAATGCCTCGGGGAACTTCTCTGCCATCTGTGCGATGGGCATCGGGGTACGGACGCCGGCGACGACATCTTCGCCCTGTGCATTGGTAAGGAACTCGCCCATGAGCTTCTTCTCGCCGGTTGCGGGGTCGCGAGTAAATGCAACGCCGGTGCCGCAGTCGTCGCCCATGTTGCCGAATGCCATCATCTGAACGTTGACAGCGGTGCCCCAGCTGTAGGGGATGTCGTTATCGCGGCGGTAAACGTTTGCACGGGGGTTGTCCCAGCTGCGGAAAACTGCCTTGATAGCGCCCATAAGCTGCTCTTTCGGGTCGGTCGGGAAGTCCTCGCCGATCTTTTCCTTGTATTCTGCCTTGAACTTGCCTGCAAGTTCCTTAAGGTCGTCCGCGGTCAGCTCAACGTCCTGAGTTACGCCGCGAGCTTCCTTCATTTCATCAATGAGCTGCTCGAAGTATTTTTTGCCGACTTCCATAACAACGTCGGAGTACATCTGGATGAAGCGGCGGTAGCAGTCCCATGCCCAACGGGGATTATTGGACTTCTTAGCCATGACTTCAACGACCTGCTCGTTCAGGCCGAGGTTGAGGATGGTGTCCATCATGCCGGGCATGGATGCGCGTGCGCCGGAGCGGACAGATACGAGGAGAGGATTTTCAAGGTCGCCGAACTTCTTTCCGGTGATGCCTTCCATCTTCACTACGTACTCCATGATCTCTGCCATGATCTCATCATTGATCTTCTGGCCGTCTTCATAGTACTGCGTGCATGCCTCGGTGGTAATGGTGAAGCCCTGGGGTACGGGCAGACCGATGTTGGTCATTTCCGCCAGGTTTGCGCCCTTACCGCCGAGAAGCTCACGCATTTTTGCGTTGCCTTCGGAGAACAGATAAACATACTTCTTGCTCATTGGGTAATCATCCTTTCTATGCTTACGCGCGCAAAAGCGCGCGTTTTTTTACTTTTTAAGTCTTGCCTCGAGGTCGTCGAGTTCCTGTGCAAGCTTTTTGGGCAGCTTATCACCGAACTGTGCGTAATACTCGCGGATGCCCTTGCATTCCTCAAGCCATAGCTCCTTATCGACTCCGAGGATATCCTTAACGGTGTCGAGAGTGACATCAACGCCTTCGAGGTTGATGTCCTCGGGCTTGGGCTCATAGCCAAGCTCGGTCTCGACTGCGTCCTTCTCGCCGAAGCAGCGGCCGAGTATCCACTCGACAACGCGCAGGTTATCGCCGAAGCCGGGCCACTCGAAGTTGCCCTCGTCATCGGTGCGGAACCAGTTGACGTTGAAGATCTTCGGGGGATTGGAAAGCTTTGCGCCCATATCGAGCCAATGCTGCCAGTAGTCGCCCATATTGTAGCCGCAGAACGGACGCATTGCCATGGGGTCACGTCTTACAACGCCGACCTTGCCGGTTGCAGCTGCGGTGGTCTCGCTTGCCATGATGGAGCCGACGAACACGCCGTGATCCCAGTCACGGGACTGATAGACCAGAGGAGCGGTCTTTGCGCGGCGGCCGCCGAAGATTATTGCGGAGATGGGAACGCCGGTCTTGCTCTCAAACTCGGGGCTGATGCAGGGGCAGTTGACTGCCGGAGCGGTGAAACGGGAGTTGGGGTGTGCGCCCTTGCTGCCGTCGGTGCAGTCCCACTTTTCGCCCTTCCAGTTTTCAGCGTTCTTGGGGGGATTCTTATCCATGCCTTCCCACCAGACGGTGTTGTCGTCAAGATTGTGGACAACGTTGGTGAAGATGGTGTTCTTCTTGGTTGCGGCAAGTGCGTTGGGGTTTGACTTTGCGCTAGTGCCGGGAGCAACGCCAAAGAAGCCGTTTTCGGGGTTTACTGCCCACAATCTGCCGTCGGGACCGATGCGCAGCCATGCGATATCGTCGCCGACCGTCCAGCACTTCCAGCCCTTTTCGCGGTAAGCCTCGGGCGGAATGAGCATTGCGAGGTTTGTTTTGCCGCATGCGGACGGGAATGCGCCGCAGACGTAGCGGATCTCGCCCTGCGGATTTTCAACACCGAGGATGAGCATATGCTCTGCCATCCAGTCCTCTTTTCTGCCGAGGGTGGAGGCTATGCGCAGAGCAAAGCACTTCTTGCCGAGCAGAACGTTGCCGCCGTAGCCGGAGTTGACGGACATGATGGTGTTGTCTTCCGGGAAGTGGACGATGTATCTCTTCTCGGGATCGAGCTGAGCCTTGGAGTGCAGGCCCTTGATATAGTCGGCATTGTCGCCGATAGCGTCGAGCACCTTGGTGCCGATACGGGTCATTATTGCCATGGATACGACGACATAGATGCTGTCGGTAAGCTCGATGCCGTACTTAGCAAAGTCAGAGCCGACAACGCCCATCGAATAGGGGATGACATACATCGTGCGTCCCTTCATCGAGCCGTCGAATATCTCATACAGCTTTTTGTACATCTCCTGAGGATCCATCCAGTTGTTGGTCGGACCTGCATCCTCCTGACGCTTGGAGCAAATAAAGGTGCGATCTTCGACGCGCGCAACGTCGTTTACGTCCGAACGGTGAAGGTAGCATCCGGGGAGCTTCTCTTCGTTGAGCTTAATAAGCTCGCCTGTGCCCATAGCCTCGGCTCTCAGCTGCTCGAGCTGCTCTTCAGAGCCGTCGATCCAAACGATCTTCTCGGGCTTGGTGAGTGCGGCCATTTCATCGACCCACTTGAGAATGTGGACATTATCGGTCAGTTTCATGATCTTTTCCTCCATATTTTCATAAAAATTATACCAATAACACCTTAATTAAGACTACCATCTTTGATAGTTCTTAATCAATGCATTTTGCTTACAAAAATTAATCTAAAACAGCGCAAAAAGCATCCGCGATTTTTGCAAATTCACCAATTGAAAGGACTTCTCCGCGCACTTTTGGGTCAAAACCACTATCTGTAAGGCATTTTTCGACGGTTTCCTTGCTCATTTCGCCAAATCCTGCACTTAAAGCGTTCAGCAAAGTCTTGCGCCGCTGGGCGAATGCAGCCTTTACGACGCGCATAAACATCGCCTCGCTTTTGACCTCTGCCGGCGGCTCGGATCTCCGCGTAAGACGTATTACGCTCGAGGTCACCTTGGGCTGAGGAATGAAGCAGCCGGGCGGCACATCGAAAAGAAGCTCTGGCTGTGCAGACCAGTTTACAAACACCGTGAACGCGCCGTAATCGCCCGTTCCGGGCTTTGCGCATATCCTGCGCGCGACCTCGCGCTGGATCATGACCGTCACGCAGTCAAAGCAGCCGCTCTCCAAAAGCTTTGATATCACAGGTCCCGTCACATTATACGGCAGATTGGCGCACACAACGTGTCGCATTCCCGGCATTTTTTCATCCAAAAGCGAAGGAATATCGACCTTGAGCACATCATCGAAAACTATCTCGACATTTTCACAGCCTCCGAGAGTCTCCCGAAGCACCGGTTTGAGTGCCTTGTCAATCTCGACGGAAACGACCTTGCCTGCGCGCATTGAAAGCTGCTCGGTGAGGCAGCCTATGCCTGGGCCGATCTCCAAAACACCGGTATCTTTGTCAATTCCGGCGGAATCGGCGATATCCTCCGGCACCCACGCGGCGGTCAAAAAGTTCTGCCCCATGGATTTGGAAAAGCGGAAGCCGTGCCGCGCAAGCAGCGCTTTTATATCGTTTATGTTCGTAAGATCCATCATTTTCTCCGTCAAAGCAGTTTTTCAAAGCACTGGCGCGCAGGGTCGTGCCCAGGTTCGGCCGAGCAGAGCATATTTCCGCGATAGACAAAGCCGCTTGCGCGCAGAAGCTGCTGCATAGCCTTGTTTTTTCTGTGCGTATCGGTGCGCACAGACCTTGCTCCCAGACCTCTTGAATGCCATTCAAGAGTTTCCATGAGCTTTTGGCTCATTCCCGTTCCGCGGAATTCGGCAGCTACCGCCGCGCGGTGCAGCGTGCAGTATTTGCCCTCGCCGTGCCAGCGGCCGTCGGTTATGCCGTCGTAGTCCGCCTCGGGCTCTTCGCCGAGGCAGAAGAAGCCTGCGACCGCGCCGCCATATGTCATAACAAAGCATCTTCCGGCATTTATATCCGGCAGGAAGTTTGCCTCGGCCGGATACTCGCCCTGCCACTGATCAACCCTGTGCTTTTTGAGGTAATTGCGGGCCTGACGCACGATGAGCATTATCTCATCCATATCCTCCGGCACGGCCTTGCGGCACTCTATCGGCTTTGTGAGCTGCATGCGGCTGCGCTCTTTCTTTATCTCGTCCAAAAGCTTCAAGTCGGTTTTATCCGTCAGCTCAAGCTTTTCAAACATATCCGGGCGCTTGTCCATCGTGCGCTCAAGGCTTTTTTTGCGCCGCCAGCGCGCAACGGCAGCATGGTCTCCGCCGAGAAGCACCTTCGGCACTTCCCTGCCCTCCCAGACCTCGGGGCGCGTATACTGCGGATATTCGAGCACTCCGTCCCAGTGGCTTTCGCCGGTGAAGCACTCCTCATCGGCCAGAACGCCCGGCACGAGGCGGCACACGGAGTCGGCAACCGCCATCGCGGCAAGCTCTCCGCCTGTCAGGACGAAATCGCCCAGCGATATCTCCTCATCGACGCACTGCTCGATAAAGCGCTCGTCTATGCCCTCATAATGGCCGCACACGAGCACGAGATGGTCATAGTCGTTTTTAAGTCGCCTTGCCGTTGCCTGATCGTATGGCTTGCCCTGCGGCGACATGTAGATAACGCGGCTGCGCTTGCCCTGCGCAGTTGACATAATGTCATCAAGGCAGGACTTGAGCGGCTGCGCCATCATAACGCAGCCCCAACCGCCGCCATACGGATAGTCGTCTACCTGGCACTGCTTATTTTCCGTATAATCGCGTATCTGCACGCAGTTTATCTCGATTATCCCCTTTTTCGCCGCCCGTCCGAGGATGCTTTCATGCATTATCGCATTCATCGTGTCTGGGAACAGCGTCATAATATCTATTCTCATTCCGGGGAAGCTCTCCTTATTGTCAGTTAACATAATATATTACATGCCTTCTATCAGGCGCACGGTTATTATCCCGTTTTCGGCATCGGTTTTGAGCACGAATTCAGGGACCGCCGGGATCATGTGCTCTGTTTCGCCGCGAACGATGTAAACAGACGATGCCGGCGTTTCGAGGATATCCTCAAGTGTGCCGACAAGCTCGCCGTTTTCTCTCTCGACGCGCGAGCCGATGATATCGCACAGGAAATATTCTCCTTTTTTGAGCTTTGCATCCGCGCGGTCGATGTAAACGGTTTTATTCTTCAAACTCATGGCCGCGTTTATATCCTCCACCCCGTCGAGCATGGCGATAAGAAAGCCCTTATGCGCGCGCGATGAGAGGAGCCCGACCGGCTTTGAGTCAATATATACAGTCTTAAAACGGCGCATGAACTCCGGGCTGTCAAGCCACACCTGGATCTTGACCTCGCCGCGCACGCCGTGTGTATTCACGATTTTGCCCGCTTCGATATACTGCTGCTTTTCCATGTGAAAACCTCCATAGTTGGTCAGTATATAATTTACCACAATACTCACGATTTAACAAGCGCGGCGGCACTAAAAATGCACTTTGTGTACTTTGTGAACAACAAAAAAGCAGAACGGTAATTTCCGTTCTGCTTTTTAATCAGTCCATGATATCGACTGAAACCTTTTTGCCCTGTCTCTGGGCGACAGCCCGCATGAGTATACGGATCTCTTTTACGATCCTGCCCTGCCGGCCAATGACCTTGCCCATGTCTCCGTCAGCTACGCGTACTTCATATACGGTCTCGCCGCCGTGAACGCGCTCGGTCACAGAGACCTCCTCGGGTTTTTCAACGAGGCTCTGTACGATATAGGTCAAAAGTTCTTTCATGCCGGTAGCTTCTCCTTGTTAGGCCTCGACTTTAGTAAGCAGGCCGCGTACGGTCTCGGTAGGCTGAGCACCGTTGGATATCCAGTACTTTGCGCGCTCGAGATCGACCTTGATGTTTTCGCCCTCTGCCATGGGATCGTAAGTGCCTATCTCCTCGATGAAGCGGCCGTCACGGGGGCAACGGGAGTCAGCAACGACGATGCGGTAGAAAGGTGCCTTCTTTGCGCCCATTCTGCGAAGTCTGATCTTTACCATTTATCTTTCACCTCCATATTATTTCTTCATTACAAACGCGTTTGCGAAAGTAATCAAAGTTTAAATCCGCCGAGGCCGGGGAAACCGCCGCCTCCGCCCATTCCGCCGAAGCGCTTTTGCAGCTTCTTCATGTTCTTGCCGGAAAGCTGGCGCATCATGCCCTGCATCGCGTCAAACTGCTTGAGCAGGCGGTTTATATCAACGACCGATGTGCCGCTGCCGGCGGCAATGCGCTTTTTGCGCGAGGCATTGAGTATCGACGGATCGTCGCGCTCGGCCTGAGTCATCGAAAGTATTATCGCCTCGATGCGAGCCATGCCCTTTTCATCGACCTTTGCGCCCTTGAGCGCCTTTGCGTCAACGCCGGGAATCATGCCGGCAAGGTCGTTTATATCGCCCATACCCTTGAGCGAGCGCATCTGATCGAGGTAATCGGAAAGCGAGAAGCGGTTTGCCTTCATTCGCTCGGCCATTTCAAGGGCCTTTTTCTCGTCAAAGCTCTGCTCGGCCTTTTCTATAAGCGTGAGCACGTCGCCCATGCCGAGGATACGCGAGGCCATACGGTCGGGGTAGAACGGCTCGATCTGATCGAGCTTTTCGCCGACGCCGATGAATTTGATGGGCTTGCCGGTGCTTGCTTTTATCGAAAGCGCCGCGCCGCCGCGCGCATCGCCGTCAAGCTTTGTGAGCATGACGCCGGTAACGCCGAGCGCGTCGTTGAATGCGTTTGCCGCGTTCACTGCATCCTGGCCGGTCATCGCATCGACAACGAGCAGTATCTCGCTCGGCTCGACCTCATCGCGGATGTTCTGAAGCTCCTGCATCAGCTCCTCGTCAATGTGCAGTCGGCCTGCCGTATCGAGGAACACAAGGTCGTTGCCGTGCTTTTTCGCATGCTCGACGGCAGCCTTTGCGATATCGACGGGATTTGTAGTTCCCATCTGGAACACGGGGATATCGAGCTGCTTGCCGACAGTCTCGAGCTGCTTTATTGCAGCCGGGCGATAGATATCGCACGCGGCCAGCAGCGGACGCTTGCCCTGCTTGCGCATGTAGGCTGCAAGCTTTGCGCCGTTTGTCGTTTTACCGGCGCCCTGAAGGCCGACGAGCATAACCACGCTCGGCGACTTTGAGCCGATGCTCAGGCGCTGATTTTCGCTGCCCATGAGCTTTACAAGCTCTTCGTTGACTATTTTGATGACCTGCTGAGCAGGCGAGAGCGCTTCAAGCACATCCGCACCCGAGGCGCGCTCGGTAACGCTTTTTGTAAATTCCTTTACGACCTTATAGCTGACATCGGCCTCCAGAAGCGCCATGCGCACTTCCTTCATGGCTTCCTTGACGTCTGCCGCGGTCAGTCTGCCCTTGCCGCGCAGCTTTTTAAAGGCAGCGGACAGCTTGTCGGACAATGATTCAAATGCCATGTTCTCTGCCTCCTAAATCTTAAGTTCCTCCAGCTGCTTGAGGATACCCGGCTCTGTGCCCTTATCCCTAAGCTCCCGGATTATTTCGTCTATCTGGGCGTTGCGCTCGAGAAAGCGCTTTATAAGCCCGGTTTTTTCTTCGATCTCGGTCATCGCGGCCTCGGCTCTGCGGATTATGTCCCACACGCCCTGGCGCGATATGCCGCACTGCTCGGCGATCTCGCCAAGCGAAAGATCCTCGTTATAGCGGAGGTCGAAATACTCACGCTGCTTATCCGTGAGCAGCTCGCCGTAAAAATCAAACAGCATTGAACGCATCACTGCACTGTTCTCCACGGCGTACCCTCCCCTGTAAACGTTTTTTGCTTTACAGAGTATAGCATCATCTCCGCCCGCTGTCAAGGGTTTATTCTTGTCACTTAACTTGAGCTGACGAGAGTCGAACACATATCGGTTTTGACGGGCAGATTTTCGCCCATGCTGCGTTAAAGCTCTTGACAATACAACAGTATTCTCTTCAAGCTTTGCCTTGCCTGAGCTAAAATCTGCTCCGACAAAACTGCAAGGCACCTGTCGGCTGCGCTTTTCGAGATATTTTCGGCTTTCTTTGGTGCAGGTGGGCTGGCGCCCATCAAGGCAAAAGCAATCGGAAGGGTACTGACAGGCGATATGGGTTCGGCTCTCGTCAGCTTACGCCGAATATATTTCAAATTTTGCGGCAAAACTGACATTTATAACAAACTGACGGGAGAATGAACATGGACAGTCAGAATAAGAACACCGTTTTCGGCCATGCGGCAAGCTGCGCAAGGCTCAATGAATGCACATCGACAGCCCCGGCAAGCAGTCTGCGCGCGCAGCTCCGGCAAAGCTGCACGGAAATAAACGCGGTCTACCGGCTTATCGAGGCGCGCTTCGGCAGCGCGGCATCTATGCCGTCGAGCTGCCGCTGGCTTTTGGATAACCGCTATCTTGCATTGCGCGAAGCAAAGCGTGCAGGCGGCGCGCTCAGAGATGTTCGCCGGCTGCGCGCCGGAGGCGACGGTGTGATATTGTCCGTGCTGTGCCGGGATATGATAAAAGTGTGCTCGGGAAAGCTATCCGAGGACAATATGCTTGAATATCTGGCCGGTTTTCAAAGCGTTTCGCCGCTGCCGCAGGCAGAGCTTTATCTGCTTCCGGCGGTTTTGCTCGTGCAGCTGACTTTCTCGCTGGCCGACGCCTGCCGCAAGCTTAAAACCACTGCGGAGCCGGAAGAGCTTGCCGGGGAGTTTGCCGCGCTTTTCGGCTCTGTGCAGCTGATATCAGAGCTTGACATGCATAGTCTGCTTGAGCGCGCGGACATCGTCGAAAAGTCGCTGTCGGCAGACCCTGCCGGAGTTTATCCTCGCATGGATGAGCAGAGCCGCGCCGAGTACCGCGAAAGGCTATCCAAGCTTGCCAAGCGCGAGGGGCTCGAGGAGCACATTTTTGCCAAAAAGCTCATCGAGCAATGCCGTGCCGCAAGGGGGCGCGAAAAGCACGTCGGCGCATTTTTGTTCAGTGCGCCGAATGAGAAAAGACGCGCGGCGGCATATATATCCGCAAATGTTTTGATAACGCTGTTTCTGACGCTGCTGTGCGGCTTTTTATCGCGCAGCGCCATTGCCGCGGCGCTGCTGCTCCTGCCGCTGTCGGAGCTTACGAAGGTCATGCTCGATTACATCATTCTGCTGTGCATTCCGCCGCGGCACCTGCCGAGGCTTGAGCTTGACGGCGGCGTTCCCGACGAGGGGCGGACGATGTGCGTGATATCGGCGCTGCTCACGGATGAGGAAGGCGGCAGGCATTTTGCCGCGATTTTGGAGGAGTTTTATCTTGCAAACCGCGACTGCGGAAAAAATCTGCTCATGGGCATTCTTGCCGACCTAAAAGAGTCAAAAACCAAAACCGTGCCTGAGGACAAGGCAATCATTGCAGCGGCTCAGTGCGCTATCGATGCGCTGAACCGAAAATACGGCGGCGGATTTTATCTTTTCACGCGCGAGCGAACACTCGACGAAGGGCGCGGAAAATACTCCGGCTTTGAGCGCAAGCGCGGCGCGCTGCTGGAGCTTGCAAAGCTCATGTGCGGCGATAAAAGCGAGCTGAACACGCGCTGCGGCAACGCTCAGCTTTTGCGCTCTGCGCGCTACATTCTCACCCTCGACGGCGACACCGTGCCCTCTCCCGGCTCGGTTCGCGAGCTTATCGGCGCAATGCTGCACCCGATGAACGCGCCGGTGCTCGACCGCGAGCGAGGACTTGTCACCGCCGGGCACGGCATCATACATCCGCGCATGTGCGCAACGCTGCCCTCGGCCGTTTCTACCGATTTTGCGCGCATTTTCTCCGGAGGCGGCGGACTTGAGCCATACGGCATGCTCTGCGGCGAGGTGGGCATGGATCTTTTCGACCGCGGCGGTTTTTCCGGCAAGGGCATAATCGACGCCGAAGCGCTGCTGCTGTGCTCCAAGATGCACATTCCCGAGGGCAGGGTTCTTTCGCACGATGCACTCGAGGGAGCGTATCTGCGCGGCGGATATATGAGCAGCGTTGAGTTTTCCGACTCCTTCCCCGGTTCGCCGATCGCCTATTTTCGGCGCAGTCACCGCTGGATACGCGGCGACTGGCAGAACACCGGCTGGATATTCCGCAAAAGCGCACTCCTTCCGGATATTGAGCGCTGGAAGCTGTTCGACTCGCTGCGCCGCAGTCTGGTAGCTCCGGCGACATTTGCCGCGATTTTCGCCGGACTGCTGCTCCGGGCGCACGGGCTTATTCTCGCCGCATGGGCGGCGCTTATCGCGCTTGCTGCCGGACTTATAATATCGCTCACCGAGCTTGCATCGGGCAAGCCCGAGGCGCTGACGGCAAAGTACCACAGCCGCACCCTCGGCGGAATAGGCGAGAGCATCGTGCGCACGGCGTTCAGACTCTGGTTTTTGCCGTATGAGGCATGGATATCGCTTTCCGCCGCCGTGAGTGCGCTCTGGCGGATGCTCGTAAGCGGCAAAAATCTGCTTGAGTGGGAAACGGCAGCGCAGAGCGCAGGCAAGCGAAACGGTGCGGCCGGGTTTTATAAAAACATGTGGCTTGCCCCGATATCGGGTCTGTGCCTTGTAATATTTTCGGTCGGAATTTTCGCGAAAGCCGTCGGGCTGCTGTGGATCCTCGCGCCGCTTGCGGCCCTGGCTCTGAGTCTGCCTGCGAAGGCGGAAAAACAGCCGTCAGCGGAGGAACGCCGATACCTTATCGGCTGTGCGAATGAGATATGGAGCTATTTTGACGCATTCTGCACCGCGCAGGACAATTTCCTGCCGCCGGATAATTTCCAGGAGCAGCCGCCCGTCGGCATCGCACATCGCACATCGCCCACTAACATCGGGCTTGCACTGTGCTCGGCAATGTGCGCGCAGGAGCTTGGGATAATAGACCTTGCACGTGCCGAGGAGTTTATAGAAAACATGCTCGATACGCTGGAAAAGCTTCCGCGCTTCGGCGGCCATTTCTGCAACTGGTACGACACACGCACCCTGCGCGCGCTCGAGCCAAAGTATCTGTCCACGGTCGATTGCGGAAATCTGTGCGCATGTCTGATCACGCTGCAAAACAGGCTCGATTCTGTTGGACTTTGCAAGCTTGCCGAACGTGCTCGCAGGCTTGTTGCCGATATGGATTTTTCGATATTTTACAGCGTCCGGCGCGGCCTTATGCACATCGGCATAGACCTCGAAAAAGGCACGGCCTCGCCGGGGCTTTACGACCTCATGGCAAGCGAGGCGCGCCTTACGAGCTACACTGCCATAGCCAAAGGCGACGTGCCGCGCAGGCACTGGCGCAGACTGTCGCGCGCAATGCGCTCGTCGGGCGGCTACCGCGGCATGGCAAGCTGGACTGGCACGATGTTTGAGTATCTCATGCCGGAGCTTTTCCTGCCGCTGACGCAAGACAGTCTGCTGTACGAAACGGCGAAATTCTGCGTTTACGTTCAAAAAAAGCGCCGCAGCCGCAGCGGTGCGTGGGGCATATCCGAAAGCGCGTTTTACTCGCTCGACCCGGCGCTTAACTACCGCTACAAGGCTCACGGCTGTGCTCGGCTTGCGCTCAAGCGCGGCCAGGACACAGAGCTTGTATTGGCGCCGTATGCAAGCTTTCTCGCCCTCGCAGTTGACCCCGAGGCTGCCGTTGCCAATCTGCGTCGGCTCGAAAAGTGCGGCATGAGGGCACGCTACGGATTTTTCGAGGCGCTCGACTTCACTCCGTCACGCTGCCGAACGCCCGAGGGCGAAAAGGTGCGCTGCTTCATGGCGCACCATCTGGGCATGAGCATGCTTGCCATTGCAAATTATCTCGGAGAAAACTGCGTCCGGCACGCTTTCATGCACTCGCCGGATATGGCTGCTTACGGGCAGCTTCTCGAAGAACGCATACCGCTCGGCGCGCCGGTGCTGCATCTGAGCGAGGCAGAGGCCGACAAGCAGATACTGCCCAACAGCCGCTGGGAAAAACGCGGCAGCACAATTGACTACGCCGCGCCGCAGTGCTCACTGCTGTCAAACGGGGCTTACAGCATTATGTTAACTGAAAGCGGAATATGCTCGGCAAGCTGCTCCGATACGCTTATCTACCGCGCGCCGTCCAAGCCTATCGGCGAGGGGCACGGGGCGGAAATAACGCTTACGCATGGCGGCAAGGTGCGTTCACTTCTCCCTTCGCCCATCGAAAGCGGCGCGTATATGTGGGAATTTTCCGAAATATCCGCCGAATTTTCATGCGTTTACGATGAGTTCACGGCGCGCACTTCCGTTGCGGTGTCAGGCGCCGAAAACGGCGAGGCGCGCACGGTGTCAGTTTTCGCAAAATCGGATATTGACAGTGCAAGCCTTGAATTTTCGTTCGAAGCCGTACTTGCCGATGCTTCAGATTATGTTAACCATCCTGCCTATTGGCGGCTCGGCATAGAAGCGCGGCGCGACCAAAACTGCATAACGCTGCACCGTCTGCCGCGCGGAAATCAGGCCGAGTGCTGGCTGTGCCTTGCCTGCGATAAGCCGATGGCTGCAAAGGCAGGCGGCTCGAGCGAGGACGGATTTTTGTCATATCCTACGGTAGCGGCCGCCGTTCAGCTGTCGCTCAAGGCCGGGGAAAAGCTCGACGTGCGCTTTGCACTGTGCCTTGCCGACACACCCGAGGGCGCATACAGCGGCGCGCAGCATATGCTCGCGATGGGGCCTGCCGAGTACGGCGCAATGGTTTCGGCCTGCGCAAGCGTCACGCACATGTCATCGCGTGAAGTTGACGATGCTATGGGCATGCTGCAAAGCTTGTGGTTTATCAGCCCAAAGTCTCAGCTTCCGCCCAAGAGCAGCCTCTGGCGCTGTGGTCTTTCGGGCGATCTTCCTATAATCTGCTGCAAGGATGACGGCGACGTTGTATCTATAACAAAGCAGTTCTGTCTGCTCAGAAGCTGCGGCGTTTACGCAGATCTTGTGTTCCTGACCGACGAGGGCGGCGAATATCGCAGGCCGGTGTACTCCAAGGTGCGCGACACGCTCGCTTCCCACGGACTTGAAGCGCTCATCGGCACTCACGCCGGGGTGCGGCTGCTGCCAACCGAGGATGCCGACCTCATAGAAAGCGCCTCAGCATTTATCGTAGGAGATGAGTCCCCACGCCGCAGATTTGAAAATGCTCCGAGGGTTTTTGCGCAGCGAATAAGAATCGGCGCTTCATCTGTACGGAACGAATACGACGACGGAAGCTTTTCGTTTTATGTAAACCGCTCGCTGCCGTCGAGAGTGTGGAGCAGCATCCTGACAAACGGTAGCTTCGGATATATTGCCGCCGACAGCGGCACGGGAAACATGTGGCTTAAAAACGCGCGCGAGCTGCGGCTTACCCCATGGATAAACGACCCTCGAGCGATCGACGGAGCGGAGGTGCTTGAATACTTCGACGGCTCCGGACGATACAGCCTTTTTGCCGACGAGGACGGCGCGCCCTGCCGCGTCACCTTCGGCTTTGGCTTCGCCGTTTGGGAAAAAAGCTTCGGCAGCTTTGCAGCGCGCTGCACGGCTTTTGTTCCGCCGGATATGGATGCAAGGGTTTTTATAATTGAATTTTTCGGCGAGCACAGCGGAAAGCTCGGATGGAAATGCGAGCTTCTTTTGTCCGACAGCGACAACGACCGCGGCGCAGTCTCGTGCAGTTATGTAAACTCAGCGTTCACCGCATCGAGCACGCGCTCGGCTATACGGGGGCTTAATTTCAGCGCCGTCTGCTCAAGCGAGGCTCTCGCCTGGACATGCGACGGCTTATCCTGGCTGCACAACGAATTTGACTCGCGTACGAACGGGCTGAGCTATCCCGTTTTTGCCGCAAGCTACGAGGCGCAGCCCGTGACCGTGCTCGTCTGCGGATGCGAAAGCGCAGAAAAGCTCCTTGATCTGTGCAAGCCCGATGCCGCATTTGAAGCGCTCGAAAAAACAAAGGCACATTGGCGGAGTATGTGCCGCCGTCTGACCGTTTCCGGCTGCGGCAAGGCGGACAGATATATGAGCGGCTGGGCTGTGTATCAAACGCTGGCATGCCGCATCCTCGGACGATGCTCCGTTTATCAAAGCGGCGGCGCGTTCGGCTTCCGCGATCAGCTTCAGGACGCTGTGAACCTCATCCTGCTTGACCCGAACATCGCAAAGCAGCAGATACTCGCCTGCTGCCGGCACCAGTACCTCGAGGGTGACGTGATGCACTGGTGGCACAGCGCCGGCGGCGCGGATAAAGGCGTGCGCACGCGGTGCTCGGACGATCTGCTGTGGCTGGTGTGGGCGCTGTGCGAATATGTAGAAAAAACGGGCGACGCTTCTATCTGCGATGTTTCTGAATATTATGTAAACTCAAAACCTTTGGACGGCAGCGAATGCGACCGCTATGAAACGCCCATGCGATCGGACTGCGCCGAGAGCGTTCTTATGCACGCAAAGCGCGCCGTTGACTGCTGCGCCGGCCGTGGCGTGGGCAGCCACGGGCTGCTGTACTTCGGCAGCAGCGACTGGAACGACGGCATGAGCGCCGTTTTCGGCGAGAGCGTGTGGCTGACGTGGTTTTTCTCCTGCTGCGTAAAACGATTTGCGGATATTCTTATCGAACTTGGCAGGCAGGGCGCGGACGAATACCGTGCGCTTGCCGCCGAGCTTGGCAAGGCCGCCGATCGCGCGTGGGACGGTCAATGGTATCTGCGCGGCTACTGGCCAGACGGCGAGGAGCTGGGCGGCCGGCAGAACGAATGCTGCCGCATAGATTCCATTGCGCAAAGCTGGGCCTGCTTCTGCCCGGAAGCGTCAAATACGAAGGCCGACACCGCGCTCGACAGTGCACTCAGGCTGCTGTTTGACAGGGAAAACGGACTTGTGAAGCTCTTTGATCCTCCGTTTTTCGGTTCGGGGCGCGACCCCGGCTATATTCGCAGCTACGGACCGGGCTTTCGCGAAAACGGCGGACAGTACACGCACGCTGCGCTGTGGCTTGCTCAGGCCTGCTTTAGGCGCTCCCGGCCGAACGACGGCTGGGCTATACTGCGCTGTATGCTGCCGGAAACGCACGACGAGCGCGTTTATCAAGCAGAGCCGTTTGTCATTCCTGCCGATATCTACACCTGCCCAGGCCACGTCGGCGAGGCTGGCTGGACGTGGTACACCGGCTCATCCGGCTGGTATTTCAGGGTGTTTACCGAGGAGCTTCTTGGCCTTAAACCGTGGCACGGTATGATATATATCCGCCCATGTCTGCCCGACGGTTTTTCCGACTGCCGCGTGACGCTCAAGACCCGCTCCGGCAGGACGCACGATATCTTGATTGGCCTCGGCGGCATATGGCTCGACGGAGAAATTTATGACGGAAAAGGTATACCATATATCTGAAAAGTGTGCTATACTGATTTATTATAAATCAAAGGAGGTCATGCCATGGAGACCGTCAGAAAAGAGATACTCCCCGGCGTATGGCTAACCGCGCTCGAAAATGACAAATTCAAGACCGGATGTCTCAGCATCAGCCTGCTGACTCAGCTTGACCGCGAAACGGCGGCAATGAACGCACTCATCCCCTATGTTCTGCGCCGCGGCAGCAGAAATCACACCGATATGCAGGCGCTCGCGACCGAGCTTGACGGGCTTTACGGCAGCTATATCGAGCCTGTTGTGCGCAAAATCGGCGAGATACAGTGCATCGGCTTTCTCGCGAGCTTTGCCGATGACAAATATCTGCCCGACGGCAGCGGCGTTTTTGAAAGCATCGCAAATCTTTGCGGCGAGATACTGCTCGCGCCCTGCACCAAGGGCGGACTGCTTCTGCCCGAATATGTGGACAGCGAAAAGGATAAGCTGCTTGACAGCATAAGAAGCAGACTAAACGACAAGCGCGCATGGGCACTGCACAGGCTCATTGAGCAGATGTGCTGCTACGAGCCGTTTGCCGTATCGCGCCTCGGCACCGAGGACACGGCGGAAAATATATATTATCAGAAGCTCACAAAGCATTACCGCAGCCTTATCATGACCTGCCCTATCGAGATATTCTATTGCGGCAGCCTCGGCGCGGACACCGTTGCCGAGAAGCTTTCGGATGCGTTCAGCGGCATGCCCAGAGGCGAGATCGACTATGACATCGGCACCGATATACGCATGAACGCCGTTGAGGAGTCCGTCCGCGAATTTAACGATGAGCTGAGCGTTACTCAGGGCAAGCTCGTCATGGGCTATCGCCTCGGCGACTGCATGGAGGATCCGGACATTGCGGCACTTTACGTTTTCAATGCCGTTTTCGGCGGCTGCGTAACATCCAAGCTTTTCATGAACGTTCGTGAAAAGCTCTCGCTGTGCTATTACGCAAGCTCGCTTGTTGATCTGCACAAGGGGCTTATGATCGTCTCATCCGGCGTTGATTTTGACAAATTCGGCGCTGCAAAGGACGAGATCTGCGCCCAGCTTGATGCTATAAAGCGCGGCGAAGTCACGGCCGATGAGCTGCTGGCCGCCAAGAAAAGCGTTGCATCCGATCTTCGCGCAACGCTCGATTCGCAGTATAATCTTGAGGGATTTTACCTTGCCAACACTATCGACGGACTTGACTTTGACCCCGAGGAGCTTGCCGAGGCGGTCGAATGCGTGGAGCTTCAGGCAGTTGTCGATATAGCAAACAGCGTTGTCGGCGACGCTGTGTATTACCTGCGCGGAAACGGTGAGGAGGGCAGCGATGAAGCATAAAAGATATGAAAAAATCGGCGAGGATCTGTACTTCGGCCAGCTGCGCAACGGTCTTAACGTAAACGTTGTAACAAAGCCCGGCTTCCGGCTGTCGTATGCAGTTTTTGCCACCAATTACGGCGGCGCGCACAGGCGCTTCTCCCTCGGCGGAAAGATGCACGCAACTCCGGCCGGAGTTGCGCACTTTCTCGAGCACAAGATGTTCGACATGCCCGACGGCGACAATGCGCTGAGCGTGCTTTCGGCAAACGGCGCGCAGCCGAACGCCTTCACCTCAAGCGGCATGACCGCGTACTTTTTCGACTGCACCTCGGGCTTTGAGGAAAACCTGCGCATGCTGCTCAAGTTCGTTTCGACGCCTTACTTTACGCAGGAAACCGTCGATAAGGAGCAGGGCATAATCGGCCAGGAGATATGCATGGTCGAGGATAATCCCGGCTATGTCGTGTATAACCGCCTCATGCGCATGCTGTATGAGTTTAACCCCATCCGCGATCAGGTCGCCGGCAGCATCGAGAGCATTGCGGAGATAACCGCCGAAACGCTCTATAACTGCCACAAGGCGTTTTACGCGCCGTCAAACATGACGCTGTGCGTTGCAGGCGACTGCGATCCCGAGGAGATATTCGCCATCGCAGACGAGCTTCTGCCGCGTGAAAAGGCTGAGATCCCGAAGGCCGATATGGGTGCTCCGGAATCCGAAAAGCCCATAAGAAGCTACAACGAGGAGCAGATGGAGGTCTCCGCGCCCCAGTATCTTATCGGCGCAAAGGTCACGCCTGCGCGCGACGGTGACGCGCTTCTGCGCCAGAAGATAGTCGCCCAGCTTGCTCTGCGCACGGTGTTCGGCACCTCTGCGAAGTTTTACAACCGGCTGTACTCCGAGGGCGTGCTCAACCGCGACTATGATTACGAGATCGACTACACTGCCGGCACGGCAACGATCATGCTCGGCGGCGAAAGCCCCGATCCGCAGCGCGTTCTGAGCGAGATAAACGCCGAGCTTGCCGAGGTGTTCGCAAACGGGCTTGACACGGAGCTGTTCGAGGCGGCAAAGCGCGCCTCCTTCGGCTCGCGCCTGCGCGGACTTGAGGACTTCGACAGTCTGTGTCTCTCCCTTGCCGACGGTGTGTTCGGCAGCTACTGCGCGCTCGATGCGTTTGAAGTGCTCGAGAGCGTTGAAAAAGGCGAATGCGAGGATTTCCTCAAGGCATTCATGACTCCCGACAGGCTCGCAATGAGCGTCATTTCCCCTGTAAAGGCGTGATAACCTATGACTTTTTTAACGGCAACCATGCTGCGTGATGCAGCGATAAGCTTCCCCATGCTGGGCAATTGGAGCATCGACCCACCGTACAGCTTTACGGTTTTTGGCTTTGAAATTTATTTTTACGGTGCGATAATCGCCCTCGGCTTTATCCTCGCCGCACTGTTCTGTGCAAAGCAGGCAGCGAAGTTCGGCCTTACTTCGGATGATCTTTTCGACTTCGTAATATGGCTGATCCCGACCTGCATAATCGGCGCAAGACTGTATTACGTTCTGTTCAAGCTTGATTATTTTCTCGCCAACCCATCGGAGATCCTGTCCTTGCGCGACGGTGGCCTCGCTATCTACGGAGGTATAATCGCAGGCGTTATAACCGGTGTTCTCGTGTGCAAAAAGAAGAAGATACCCGTTCTCGCGCTCGGCGATCTTGCTGCGTTCGGTCTGCTCATCGGGCAGGCCATAGGCCGCTGGGGCAACTTTATAAACCGCGAGGCATTCGGCGTTGAAACGGATATCTTCTGCCGCATGGGACTTACTACGCCCGATGGCGTTACGGTATTCGTCCACCCGACGTTTCTTTACGAAAGCCTGTGGAACTTCACGGGGCTTATCATACTGTACATACTTCTGCGCCGCGGTGCGAGGAAATACGACGGGCAGTTTACATGGCTGTACGTTTTGTGGTACGGCCTCGGCAGAGCGTGGGTCGAAGGTCTGCGGACCGACAGTTTATATATCGGCACAACGGATATCCGCGTATCGCAGCTGCTTGCAATAGTAAGCGCGCTGATCGCGGCCGTCATTCTTATAGTAAACGCAAGAAAAACGCATTCGCCCGACGAGCTTTTCGTAAACCGCAGCGAGCGGACGAAAAAGGCCGACGGGCAGGAAAGGAGCTAACATCATGGCAGATTACAAAAGCATACTCAAGGGCACGATCAACAGTGTGACCAAAAAGGCAAAGGATTATGTTGAAAGCGGCGGCCTCAAGGACGCTTATGACAAGGGCAGCACGGCCGCGCGCTGCTATGCCAACATTGCAAAGCTTACCCTCCAGATCAACGGTGAGCTTGAGGAGCAGAACAAGGTGTTCATCGAGATCGGCAGACTCTGCTACGACGAAAACCGCGACAACCCCGGAGAGAGCTATGCTCCGCTGTTTGACGAACTCAAGGCGATGGACGATCGCATAGAGACGATGCGCGAAGAGCTTGAGGCGGCAAAGGCCGCAGTCGAGGCCGGAAAAAACGGCGGCGAGTACGCCGAGTTTTACGACATTGAGGAGGACGGCGGCAATGAGTGAGGCACTCGGCAACCTGCTCGAGCGCAGAAGCATAAGAGCTTACAAGCCCGAGCAGATATCGGAGGATGAGCTTCAGAGCGTTCTGAAAGCCGGTCTGTTAGCCCCGTCGGCAATGAACAGACAGCCGACGGCTATGCTTGTTGTGCAGGATAAGGACACGATCGCGCTGCTTTCAAAGCTCAACGCCAAGGTCATGGGCAAGGACATCGACCCGTTTTACGGCGCTCCGACCGTCATCGTCGTTCTGGCCGACCGCAATGTTCCAACATATATCGAAGACGGCGCGCTCGTGCTCGGAAATCTCATGAACGCTGCAAATGCCGTCGGGCTCGGCTCGTGCTGGGTCAACAGAGCAAAGGAAGTGTTCGAGATGCCCGAAGCGCGCGAGATTCTGCGCAAGGCAGGCATCGGCGATGAGTACATCGGCATCGGCCACTGCATTCTCGGCTATGTCTGCGGCGACAAGCCGGCAGCACACCCAACGCGCGACGGCCGCGTGTTCCGAATTTAATCTAAGCTAAAAAAACGGTTCGCTTTCCAATTGGTAGCGAACCGTTTTTTTATTTATCATTTTGCTTTTGAGAGTGTTTTCGCCGACAGGAAGCCTATGAGCACAAACAGCGCCATGACAGCAACATAGTCTAAAAGAACCAGTGCCAGAGGCTCGGCAAAATCATAGAACACGAAGTGGGTGCGCAGCAGAAGATAATCGGCAATATCGCGGCGGAAGAACGCGACCGCGCCGTAAGCCGCAAACAGATACCCTGCCGCGCCGAGCAGCCTTATTCTATGCTTAAAGCATCGGCGAACTGCCGAAAGCACCATGTTCCAGTGCATTCCGAGGTGGATGCTCATAAGCGCGAAGCCCCAGTAGGCGCTCAGCATATGCACCGTGCCTGCCGCCGTTTCAAACACGCCGCGCCCCGGCAAAAACGCAAACACATGACGCGAAATTATAATTCCGCTCACCATTGACCCAAGCATGCACACAAGCACCAACGCCGCAATAACCGTCTGCGCCGTTCTCAGCCGCGTGTATCGCCCTCTGCTCACCGCGCCTATCCACTTTCTGTTAAGTGCATGGTGCAGAATAAACAGCGCGAGCATAGCCATTCCGATCCACTCATGCGCCGCCTCGCCCACGAGGCTGTAGGCCATAAGAAGCAGCAATGCAATTGTCATGGCCGCATCCGTCGCGAGCCTTGTTATCTGCTTGGGTTTCATAAGCTCATCCTTTGCTGTGAGAGATCACCCATTCGCAAAGCCATTTTCATTGAAAACGGCGTTTCACTTCTGCTCGTCCACTGGCGGAACCATTTCGGCGTACTGCTTGAGCAGCTCTGGGGTGCTGGTGTAATAGCGCACGTTTTTGTTTATCTGCGCGATGCGCGCCATCTCTTCATCGGTCAGGGCAAAGTCGAACAGGTCAAAGTTTGATTTTATGTGCTCGGGGTTTTTCGAGCCGGGAATTACGATGTTTCCGGTCTGGATGTGCCAGCGGAGAATTATCTGCTGATTGGTCTTGCCGTACTTTTTGCCAAGCTCGGAAAACAGCGGCTCTGCGCCGAGCGCCTTATCACCGTGGCCGAGCGGATACCACGCCTGCGGCACGATGCCGTTTTCGCTCAGGAATTTTTTAAGCTCCGGCTCCTGATTGTACGGATGCAGCTCGGTCTGCAAAACGGTGGGCTTTGCCTCGCACGCAGAGAGCAGTTCCTCGACCTGAGCCTTGGTGAAGTTTGAAATTCCGATCGCGCGTACCTTGCCCTCTTTATACGCCTTTTCCATAAGGCGATATCCGGCATGGTAGTTCCCGGCAGGCTGATGGATAAGCAGCAGGTCGATATAATCGGTGCCGAGGCGCTCGAGAGTCTTTTCGACAGCATCCTCCTGCTCATAGAAAGCAGGCCAGAGCTTGGTTTCGAGGAATATCTCCCCACGCGGCAGACCCGAGCGCTTCATTGCGCGGCCGACGGCTTTTTCGTTGCAGTAGGCGTTTGCCGTGTCGATGAGTCTGTATCCGCTCTCGAGGGCGCTGAGTGCGGACGCCTCCGCCTCATCGGAAGTCATAAGAAATGTTCCGACGCCCTCCATGGGCATTTTCACACCGTTGTTAAGCTCTGCATATTTCATGGTCATTTCCTCCTTAAATAGTTTTGCTGAGTTTTTCGGCTTCTCTTCTGTTTGTGACCATGCCGCCGTAGCTCATGCCGTAAAGGGCGGCAAAGCGCTGCATCGTGTATTCTCCGGCCTCGAGCATCCACTTTTCGGGCGCGGCGCCCTGGAACACGAAGTACAGTCTGCGCCCGGCGAGTGTGCTTTCATCCACAGCGCCGTAAAAGCGGTCGAGCACATTGCGCACGCTGCCGCAGATGTTGTGCCAGTAAACCGGCGAGCCGATAACGATTGTGTCGGCCTTTTTCATCGCCTCAATGACCTTATTAAAGCCGTCACCGGGGAGATTTTGTCCGAGGCTTCCGATGGTGTAATCGGTTAGATCAAGGATATCATAGTCGGTGTTTTTAAGCAGCGCCGCCGCCAAAAGCGCGGTGTTTCCGTTTTTATTGGCGCTGCCGTTTATGAATAAAACGCTCATTTTTCTGTCTCCTTTCAGCCAAGTCCAAGGCTGCTTACCCAATCGGCAGCATCGTCGGCGCTTGCGTTGCTCCTGAAGCGCTGTCCGTCCTGCCAGTCGCCCGTTCCGGCGAGGTCGCGCAGCAGATTTCCGCTCTGGCCCATGCCGGAGGATGTTGACGTTGCAAAGGGAATGACGGTCTTGCCGGTGAAATCATTGGCCTTCACGAAATTATCAACAGGCCACGCGGCAATGCCCCACCAGATGGGATAGCCGATAAACACGGTGTCGTAGGAATCCCAATCCGGAACCTCGGTCGTGGTCAGGGGAACATCGCGCAGAAACTCATCGTCATGCTCGCGGCTTACGCGGCTGTCGGAATTGCGCCAGTTGAGATCATCGTCGGTGTAGACCTCGGTGGGGGTTATCTCAAAAAGATCCGCGCCGGCCGCATCGGCTATGTCCTTGGCTACTCGCTCGGTGTTGCCGGATGCCGAGTAATAAACGACAAGTACCTTGCCCGAGGGCGCTGCGGAAGCATCGGGGGCTGCGCTTGCCGGAGCGTTTGTCGACCGGGTGTCGGTTGCGGCATTGTTTGCCGTGCCGCATGCGGCGAGGCTCAAAACTAGCACGGCCGCGAGGATAAGTGCGGTAAGCTTTTTCATTTAAATTTCCTCATTATAATTGATCATTTGCATTCAACGAGAATATCGTAAAGCTCATCATGGCTGAGCTTTTTGCAGCAGACGGGGGTGAGAACGGTGGAGTCTGCCACGGCGCGAAGGTCGGTGTCCTCGGGGATGCCGAGCTGCGCAAAGCTTGTCGGCAGGCCGATCTCCTTTATGAAGCCTGCAAGAGCCTCGACGCCGGCAAGAGCGGTCTCCTCATCGCTGCTTTTGGGCTCAACGCCCCACACGTTTTGCGCAAAACGTGCAAAGCGCGCCGCGCCGGATTTGCATATGTGGCGATACAGTATCGGATGGATCACTGCAAGCGCCGCGCCGTGGTTGCAGTCGGTGTAAGCGCCGAGCTGATGCTCAAGCATATGGCACTGGAAATCGGTCACCTTGCCGATCTTCAAAACGCCGTTTTCGGCCATTGCCGATGCCCATGCAAGCTCGCTGCGCGCATCGTAGTTTTCGGGAGCGGTCAGCAGGGTGCGGATATTGCGGATAACACTGCGCATGACCGCCTCGTTTATATCATCGGAAAGATTATTTTCATCGGGCTTTCCGAAATAGGTCTCCATTGCGTGGCTGAGCGTATCGAATGCACCGGAGATGACCTGCTTCATGGGAACGGACATGGTGTACATCGGGTCGAGGAACGCAAAATCCGCCTGAGCCGCCCATATGCCGGCCTTGAGCTTCTTTTCCTCGTTGGTGATAACAGCGCCGTTATTCATCTCCGAGCCTGTTCCGAACACAGTAACGATGGTACCGAGGGGGATGAACTTCGTGGGGAATGTGTGCTTTGTGTTTTCCATCTCCCAGATGTCCTCGTCAAGCAGCGCCTGCGCGGAAATGACCTTGCAGCAGTCGGACACGCTGCCGCCGCCGACCGCGAGGATGAGATCGACCTTGTTTTCGCGCGCAAGGCGAGCGCCCTCCTGCACCTTTGAATACTTCGGGTTCGGCGTGATGCCCGAAAACTCAACGACACGCTTACCCTTGGCGTTGAGGATGCCGATGATCTCGTCATACACGCCGTTGCGCTTTATCGAGCCGCCGCCGTATGCGAGCATAACGGTCTCGCCATAGCCATCAAGCAGGCTGCCGAGGTACTCCTTAACTCCGCCCTTGCCGAAATATACCTTTGTCTTGTTTCCGAAAATAAAATTGTTCATATAAGCGCTTCCTTTCGTCTCATGGTCGTCAACAATACTGATTGAGATTGTATGAACCGATTATAGTTTCCGATTGTTACAATCGGTCAATAGCTTCTTCTTTAAATTATTATGAACTTTTCTAACCTTGCCTATATTATAGACAAAGCGAGACTCCGTAAGAAGTCTCGCTTTGTTGATCAGTATATACCTTTGGGTTATAATTATCCGTACAGCTCATGACGCACGCTTTCGGCAGCGTCTAAAAAGCGCTGCACCGTCAGACTCGGCTCGGGCGAATGCAGAATGCCGTATGGAATATTGTGATCCCACTCGACCGGGATCACCTTCAAAAGAGGATGAACGTTTGCCCAGCCGGGGATGGCCAGAAGGACGTCGTTGCTGTTCTCGCAGCGGTTGAAAACATCCATACTGTAAAAGTCAAAATCGACTATGTTTATCTGCGGATGATTGCTCCAAAGCTCATCGCGGAGCCTATCGACATAGTGGCTCCAGCCGCGGTGCATGAGCATCAGGTTTTCGCCGTAAAGGTCGGTTATTTTCAGCTTATCCTTTGCCGTCAGGCGGTGATGCACGGAAACTGCGCAGCCAAAAGGCCCACGCGTCAGCTCAAGGCCGGCGCAGCCGCGCAGGTGCAGCATAGTATCGTCGAAAATTCCGCCGACAACGTCGATGTTCTTGCCGAGATTGGCCAGTATCTCCCTTGCGTTTTCGGGGGTATTCTCAAACGGGACAATCTGAAATTTTATATCCGGGTACAGTGCTTGTATCTTCGACCAAAGCCCCATCAGGAGCTGCGCCGGGGTCATGGGCGACGAGCCTATGCGAATGACGTTAAGGTCCTCCTGCATGGCGTTTTTTGCCCTCGTCACCGAATCGCGGCAGTATTGTATGACATATTTTGCGTCCTGATACAGCGATCTGCCGGCCTTGGTGAGGGTAAGACCTCTGTGGCTGCGGTCAAAAAGCTTGACTTCAAGCGCAGATTCAAGAGAATTTATCTGCTTAAGCTGAGAGAGTCGAACACATATCGCCTGTCAGCGCGCCCTTTCGGCTATTTTCGCCTTTTTTGTCTTGATGGGCGCCAGCCCACCTGCACCAAAGAAAGCCGAAAATATCTCGAAAAGCACAGCCGACAGGTGCCTTGCAGTTTTGCCGGAGCAGATTTTTGTTCAGGCAAGGCAAAGCTCGCGGAGAATACTGTCGTATTGTCAAGAGCTTTAACGCAGCATGGGCTAAAATCTGCCCGTCAAAACCGGTATGAGTTCGACTCTCGTCAGCTTAATAACTGCCGTCGGCGTAATGAAGCTCTCCTCGGCAGCACGGTTAAAGCTGCCTGCGTCGGCAACTCGGATGAACGTTTGCCCAGCCGGGGATTATACATATTCGTCATCCCCCTTTTGCTTTGGTTTTGTCTGGGCGCGGCTTTATCCGTTGTTTCTGCTGCATTTTTCGGCATCGATAGCAAGCACAAGCATGAGCGCGCACAGGGCATTCTCAGGGCGCGCAACGTCGATGGAATAGGTGTCGGTCCAGTTGAAAAGCTCCTTTGTTATGACGGCAACCGTTTCGCCTGTGGGCGACACGACCGAATAGTCCCAGCCCCAGAAATCGCCCTCGACCTGCCAACCGTTGAAGTCAATATCGAACTTTGGCTTAAAGAATGTAAATCGCTTTGTTATACAGCCGATGTATTCATCTGCACCGGTGAATATCTCGAACTTCGGCTCGAACAAGGTCAGCACCTTTTCGCGCACCGTGCCTACATGGCGGCCGCCTGCGTCCAAAACATGCAGCACATGCCCCCAGCCGAGCTTGCCCTCCACCGTGAACACGCCTCTTCCGCCCTCATCGTAAATATCATAGCTGTCAAACCACGAGAAAAAGCGTTGCTTGAAAAGTAATTTCATAGCTTCTCCTTATTTTCGAACAGCCTGCCGGGTATCGGCAGGCTGAAATAATTATTTTGCTCTGGTGGCCACTTCTTCGCCGAGCTTTGCGATGAAGTCTTCTACCTGCATGCTGCCCTCGTCGCCGCCGGTGCGTGTGCGCACGGAGACAGTGCCGTTTTCGGCTTCCTTATCGCCGACGATTATCATGTAGGGGATCTTCTGAGTCTGAGCCTCGCGGATCTTGTAGCCGATCTTTTCGTTGCGCAGGTCGGTCTCAACGCGGAAGCCGTGCTCGTCAAGGCGCTTTGCGATCTGCTTTGCATAATCGTCAACGCGATCGGTTATCGGCATGACCTTGACCTGAACCGGGGCAAGCCAAGTCGGGAACGCGCCGGCAAAATGCTCGGTGATAACGCCGATGAAGCGCTCGATCGAGCCAAATACGACGCGGTGGATCATGACGGGGCGATGCTTCTCGCCGTCGGCTCCGACATACTCAAGCTCAAATCTCTCGGGCAGCTGCATATCCAGCTGAATGGTACCGCACTGCCAGGTTCTTCCCAGGCTGTCCTCAAGATGGAAGTCAAGCTTCGGGCCGTAGAACGCGCCGTCGCCCTCGTTGATAACATAGCCCTTGCCCATCTCGGTGATGGCTTCCTTGAGGGTGTTCTGCGCAAACTCCCAGTCCTTCTCGTCGCCCATGTGATCGTCCGGCATGGTGCTCAGCTCGATCTCGTAGGGCAGGCCGAATAGCGAATACACCTCGTCAAAGAGCTTGACGACGTTCTTTATCTCGTCCTTCATCTGATCCCAGGTCATGAAGATGTGCGCATCGTCCTGAGTGAAGCATCTTACGCGGAACAGGCCGTGCAGAGCGCCGGACAGCTCATGGCGGTGGACAAGGCCAAGCTCACCCACGCGCAGGGGCAGATCACGGTAGGAATGCGGCTCGGATTTGTAAACGAGCATGCCGCCGGGGCAGTTCATGGGCTTTATCGCATAGTCCTCGCCGTCGATGACGGTGGTGTACATATTCTCTTTATAGTGGAACCAGTGGCCGGAGGTCTCCCAAAGCTGGCGATTGAGGATCATCGGGGTCGAGACCTCAACATAGCCGTACTTCTTGTGAACCTCGCGCCAGTAGTCGATAAGCGTGTTTTTAAGGACCATGCCCTTGGGCAGGAAGAACGGGAAGCCGGGGCCTTCCTCGGTGAGCATGAACAGGCCAAGCTCCTTGCCGAGCTTGCGGTGGTCGCGCTTTTTGGCTTCCTCTATGCGGGCAAGATATGCGTCAAGCTCGTCCTTTTTCATGAAGCAGGTGCCGTAAACACGCTGGAGCATCTTGCGGTTGGAATCGCCGCGCCAGTATGCGCCGGTGCAGGAGGTGAGCTTTATTGCGTTGCCCTTGACTCTGCCGGTCGAATCCAGGTGCGGACCTGCGCACAGATCGGTGAAGTCGCCCTGCTTATAGAAGGAAATGACCGCGTCCTCGGGCAGGTCGTTAATAAGCTCGACCTTGTACGGCTCTTCGCGCTCTTCCATGAATTTTATTGCTTCCTCGCGCGGAAGCTCGAATCTTTCAAGCTTTATCTTCTCCTTGCAGATCTTGCGCATCTCGGCCTCGATCTTTTCGAGGATCTCGGGAGTTATGGCAAAGGGAGCGTCAAAGTCATAGTAAAAGCCGTTTTCGATAGCAGGGCCGATGGCCAGCTTGACCTCGGGATACAGGCGCTTTACCGCCTGGGCGAGGATATGGCTTGTTGTATGGCGATAGGTGTTTTTGAATTCGGGATTTTCAAAAGTGTACTTATTTTCTTCCATGATTTATACTCCTTTATCAAAATCAAAACGCCCCTGACGCATTGCGTCAAGGGCGTAATATTTTTTACGCGGTCCCACCTTGATAGAACTCATCATGCGCTTAACGGGCGCGGCGCGGAAGCACATTTCCTTGCTTCGGCTCGGGAGCGGTCTCCGACGTTTTGTCTGAAAAGGCTTGCAGCCGGCGGCCTTTCTCTCTGGGCAGACAGCGCGTCATCGTTCTCCGTCATCGCTGATTGTTTGATTTTATCACCGTCTTTGAGCGCTGTCAACCTGCAAGCTTAAAGAATTTCGCCTCTTTTTCGCATTGCGCGGCGCTGGAAGGTCTTAACGATCTCAACGATGACCATGCCAAGCATGCCTATGCCCATTGCAATGACGTATTCGACAAACGATACCGGCGTGAATCCAAACGCCTCGGCCAGGAACGGCACCTCGCACACAAGCGTGGTTGCGGCAATGCTGCCCAAAGCCGCCCAGGTGAGAGCCTTGTTCTTAGTGCCCATGGTGAAGATGCAGCCGCGCAGCGAGCGCATATTGAAGCTGTGGCATATCTCGGCCATTGACATTGTAAGGAATGCCATCGTCGTTCCGTCGGCGCTGTCGGTTATCGTCCAGACTCCGGTTTCGATATAATGGCCGACGAAATACGCCGCCAGAACGAGCGCCGAGATGAGCACACCCTGATACGCTATGTCAAAACCCATGCCGCCTGCAAATATTCCGTCCTTCGCCGGACGCGGACGGCGGCGCATGATGTTGCCCTCGGCCTTTTCCATGCCGAGAGCCAGCGCCGGGAAGCAGTCGGTGACGAGATTTATCCACAGAAGATGCACGGGCTTTAAGATCGTAAAGCCCAGTATGGTAGCGACGAAAATGCTTATGACCTCGCTCATGTTCGAGCCGAGCAGGAACTGGATCGCCTTGCGGATGTTATCGTATATTCTACGGCCTTCCTCAACGGCTCCGACGATTGTGGCAAAATTATCGTCGGCAAGCACCATATCGGCAACGTTTTTTGTGACGTCGGTGCCGGTAATGCCCATGCCGACGCCGATATCGGCGCTTTTTATGGACGGCGCGTCGTTTACGCCGTCGCCGGTCATGGCGGTGACGTAGCCTGCCTTGCGCCACGCCGAAACGATGCGCGTTTTATGCTCGGGCTGAACACGCGCATAGACGCTTATATTCTGAAATTCGCGCTCGAACTCCTCGTCGTTCATCTGCGAAAGCTGCGCGCCCGTTACGGCTCTGTCGCCCTCGCGCAGGATGCCAAGCTCCTTTGCTATGGCAACTGCCGTGTCAACATGGTCGCCGGTTATCATAATCGCGCGGATGCCGGCGGCCTTGCACTCGTCGATAGCATCCTTAACCTCCGGGCGCACGGGGTCGATCATGCCCGTAAGGCCCACAAAGCAGAGCTGCTGCTCAAGCGTCTCCGGCTCGCAGTCATCAGGCTGCGCACTCCATATGCGCAGAGCGCAGGCCAAAACTCGCAGAGCCTTATCAGCCATTGCCTTGTTGCTGCGGAGTATCTCGCTGCGGTAGTCCTCGGTCATGGGAACAGCTTCGCCGTTTTTGAGATAGTGCGTGCATTTTCCGATGATAACATCGGGCGCGCCCTTTGTGTACTGAACAACGCCGTTCGGGGCAAGGTGCAGGGTGCTCATCATTTTTCTGCCGGAGTCAAACGGCGCTTCGCCGCAGCGTGGCAATGATGCTTTAAGCGCGGTTTTATTAAGTCCCAGAGTGTTTGCCCATGCAACCAGCGCAGCTTCCGTAGGCTCGCCGGTCACGTTACCCTCATCGTCGATCTCGGCATCGCAGCATAGCGCCATTGCCTTGGCAAGCTCCTGCTCGTTTTCGCCGAAGAAATCGACAACGGTCATCCTGTTCTGCGTCAGCGTACCTGTTTTATCCGAGCAAATGACCTGCGCGCAGCCGAGAGTTTCGACCGCCGTCAGGCGGCGGATTATCGCATTGCGCTTTGACATGTTGGTAACGCCGATGGACAAAACCACCGTAACGACCGCAGCAAGCCCCTCGGGTATGGCAGCGACCGCGAGCGATACCGCTATCATGAAGGAGTTGAGAACGACCTCAAAGCTCATTCCGCCGGCGCGCAGAAGCTGCACGGCAAATATGACGACGCATATGCCGAGAACGAGCCAGGTGAGTATTTTGCTCAGCTGCGTGAGCTTAATCTGCAAGGGCGTCTGCCCGTCGGAAGCCTGCGCAAGAGCGTCTGCTATCTTGCCCATCTCGGTATCCATGCCGGTTGCGCAGACTATCATTGCGCCGCGGCCGTAAACAACGGTAGAGCCCATGTACGCCATATTGCGGCGGTCGCCGAGCGGAACGTCGCCCTCGCCGTCTACGAGATTTATGATGTCGATAAACTTGCTCACCGGCACCGACTCGCCCGTGAGCGCCGCCTCTTCTATCTTGAGGCTTGCGTTTTCGATTATTCTGCCGTCGGCCGGAACGGCGTCGCCGGCTTCAAGCAGCACAACGTCGCCGACCACAAGCTCCTCGCTGTGGATCGTGACTATCTTTCCGTCGCGCAACACCTTTGACGTTGCCGCCGACATTTCCTGAAGAGCTTCAATGGCCTTTTCCGCCTTGTTTTCCTGATAAACGCCCAGAACGGCGTTAACGACGACGACAAACAGGATGATGATAACATCCGTGAAGCTCTCGCCCTGCGTCACTGCAAGCACTCCGCTTATCGCGGCCGCAGCCAGAAGAATGATTATCATCGGGTCTGCCAGCTGCTTCAAAAGCTGTTTGAGTATCGAGTCTTTTTTTGCCGCAGCAAGCTTATTTTTGCCGTTTTCGGCAAGGCGTCGCTCCGCCTCGGCCTGACTCAGGCCGTTTTCGCCGCTGTCAAGCTGCCGTATCACGAGATCTTTTTCTTCGCAATAATATTTCACTTATGCATCCTCCCTGAGTATGTTTACGTTAACATTTACCTTGAGCACACGTCTTTCATCCGTAGATTCGACCGTTACATGCATGCCGCCGCACTCAAAGCTTTCTCCGCTTTCCGGTATGCCGCCGAGCATTTCCGTTACCCAACCGCCGACCGTGTCGGCCTCGCTGTCGATGCTGCACCCGATACTTTCACACATATCCGAAAGCCGTGTGCTTCCGTTTATATCGTAGCTGCCGTCGGAGCGTTCCCTTATGTTCTCTATCACTTCATCGCTCTCGTCCCATATCTCTCCCACAAGCTCCTCGAGAATATCCTCAAGCGTGATTATTCCGATCACTCCGCCGTAATCATCAACAACCACTGCCATATGCGCATGCTCGCGCTGCATATCGAGAAGAATGCGGTTTATGTGTGTGCTCGCGTGGACAAAGCGCGGCGGCATCAGGAAATCCTTCATTTCGCACCGTTCGCCCTTGCTTTGGGCGGTAAGATACGTCTTTGCGTAGAGTATTCCTACAATGTCGTCGATATTTTCGCCGTACACGGGAAAGCGAGAATAGCCGCTTTCGGCTATTTCATTGAGCAGTGTTGTTCGAGCATCGTCGCGTTTTAGGAAAGCTACTTGCGAGCGATGCACCATAACATCCTCGGCAGTGGTATCGTTTAGCGAAAAAACATTTTTTATAAGCTCTTTTTCGCCGCTTTCTATGCTGCCGGCTTCCTCTCCCTCATCAAGCATCATTATTATCTCTTCCTCCGACACTTCCTCGGCATTATCCTCGGGGTCTATGCCGCACAGGCGCAGCACACCGTTCGTTGAAACGGTCAGCAGCCAGATTATCGGGCGGAGCGCCGCGGTCATTGCTATCATCAGCCCGCTTACGGCACGCGCAATGCTCTCGGATCGCTTCATTGCAATACGCTTCGGAACAAGCTCGCCGAGCACCAGCGTAAAGTAAGACAAAACAAGGGTTATTATGATGACTGATATCGTATCAAGTGCTGAGGGTGACACTCCGGATACTTCGCAATCATTTATAAGCCAGTTTACGAGCTTATCGGAAAAGTTATCAGCCGCAAACGCCGAGCCAAGGAAGCCTGCAAGCGTTATGCATATCTGAATAGTTGACAGGAACCCCGTAGGTTCAGTCACCATTCTAAGCATTTTAGCCGCTTTCCTGTCTCCGCCCTCGGCCATGCGCCGCACCTTCGTCTCGTTGAGCGAAATAACGGCTATCTCGGTTGCGGCAAACAGTGCGTTGACCGCTATCAGCACAAGCTGAAGCAATAGTTGAGGCAATATTGAGTCCGATTCCATGTTTAAGTTCTCAAGTCCTTTCTACATAAAAAATAAAAAAAGACTTTTACGGCAATTATTCTTGCCGTAAAAGTCTTGCAAATACTGTATCGTACTCGGCACACCGAACCTGACGGTTGAGATGACGACGTGCCGAACGCCTATTGGCGCACGCTACTCCCTTTTATTGAGTTATAAAATACCACAGTGATGCCGCCTCGTCAATATTACACACGAAATTTTACACTTTCTTAATCCAACTTGACAGACGGCAGATTCCACTTATAGATCGTCGCAAACAGGCGCAGCGCAAAAATCACGAGCATTCCGCAGCCGACTGACAAAAGCTGATTTATGTCGAGCACATGCATCACATAGTAAAGTCCGCCGCCGATAAGCGACGCGACCGCATACACGCGCTTTCGGAGCACCTTGGGCATGGTGTTCGTCATAACGTCGCGCAGCATGCCGCCGCCGACGCCGGTGCACATGCCTACAAACAAAACGAGGATAACATTATCGCTCACCGGCATTGCGGCGTTCATGCCGGATACGGTGAAAACAGCAAGGCCTATCGCGTCAAAGACATTGTTCACTGCGTCAAGCTTGTCCAAATGCAGCTTGTATTTTTCGCTGCGCAGATAAGCGTCTATAAACACCGCAAGCGCCGCGACGACGGATATGAGCAGATACCAGTAGCTAACAAACATCACCGGCGGTATTCTTCCTATGAGCACGTCACGGATAACGCCGCCGCCGAGCGCCGTTGTCACCGCGAGGAACAAAACTCCGAATATATCGGCCTTTTTTTCGATCGCGACCATTGCTCCCGACACTGCAAACGCCGCCGCACCGATGAGTTCGAGAACAAACATTACATCTTCCATCACACGTTGAATCTGAACAGCGTAACATCGCCGTCGTTCATAACATAATCCTTGCCCTCGGAGCGGACAAGGCCTTTTTCCTTGGCTGCCGCCATGCTTCCGCAGGCTTTGAGATCGTCAAATGCTACTATCTCGGCGCGGATAAATCCGCGTTCGAAATCGGTGTGTATCTTGCCGGCGGCCTGGGGCGCCTTTGTTCCGCGGCGTATCGTCCATGCTCTGCACTCATCGCTGCCGCAGGTGAGGAAGGATATCAGGCCCAGCAGCGAGTACGAGGTCTTTATCATGCGATCAAGTCCCGACTGGCTCATGCCCAGCTCTTCAAGGAACATTTCGCGCTCATCCGGCTCAAGGGCCGCGATCTCAGCTTCGAGCTTCGCGCAGATAGGCAGGACCTCCGCGCCCTCTTTGGCTGCTATATCGCAAAGCTGCTTGTAATAAGCGTTGTTTTCATAATCGGCGATGCCGTCCTCATCCATGTTAGCGGCATAGATGACCGGCTTTATCGTAAGAAGGTCGCTCGTTGCGATAAGCTCCATATCGTCCGGATCACACTCATAGCTGCGCACGCTCTTGCCCTCGTTCAGGTGCTCAAGAAGTCCCTTGAACACCTCGGCCTCGTGCAGATATTTCTTGTCGCCCTTGGCATTTTTGTTTGCCTTCTCGATTCTGCGCTCGACCATTTCCATGTCCGCCATGATGAGCTCAAGGTCAATGATATCAACGTCACGGGCAGGATCCGTTCCGCCCTCGACGTGGATGACATTTTCATCATCGAAGCATCTGACAACGTGAACGATAGCATCTGTGTTGCGGATGTTGGACAGAAACTTGTTTCCCAGGCCCTCGCCCTTGGACGCGCCCTTGACAAGGCCGGCTATATCCACAAACTCTATGACCGCCGGAGTGTATTTCTTCGGCTCGTATATCGACGCGAGGAAGTCAAGGCGCTCGTCCGGCACGGTGACCATGCCGACGTTCGGCTCGATCGTGCAGAACGGATAGTTCGCGCTCTCCGCCCCGGCGTTTGTGATCGCATTAAACAGTGTGGACTTGCCGACATTCGGCAGCCCGACGATACCAAGTTTCATTTGTACTCATTCTCCTTCGATTTTCCTTGATTTTCAAGGGGTTTCAGCGTTTGGTGTCTTGGCTGTTACACCATTTTTACACCATTTCCGCATTTGGCTTTATTGGATTT
>OLSB01000311.1_pt1 | contig 57947 bp, 43 predicted proteins | sample 1672071 | NCBI WGS metagenome assembly OLSB01 (sample SAMEA3136642, study PRJEB25190) | human gut metagenome | biome: human gut; feature: human-associated habitat; material: faeces | place: Austria | collected 2013
TTTTCCCAGATTAACTTCCTCTTGTTTCTCATACTAATTTCCACTCAGGTTCCACAGTGGAAGTTACTTTGGGAATTCACGCGGCAGCTCGGCATAGGCATTTGACTCGGTCGGCATCAGTTCATGGCCGCTTCGAGAACCCGTTCCGCTGCAAACACCTTGACGGTAACGAACATGCAGCCATAGTTAATTCCGTTGCTGATTCCGTCAGAGAGCAGTGCGATAAGATCATCCATCGCCATTGCATATGGGTTTAGCGCATGGATGAAGCCGGCATAGAATTCCGAAAGCTCATGCTCCGAAAGCTCGCCCAGCAAGTCTTCCGGAATAATGAAATCGATGAGCCTTATATTGCCGTCTTTATTCGTATTTCCGTTTATCCTAACGCCGCGGCTGTCTGTAAGGCTGAAATCAGAGCCCTCAATATTGCCTTTGCCAATGCTTATCGAGCCGTCCGGATACTGTTCATTGAAGTTATGGATGTACTCTTCCGGCGTTACCGGCTTCGTAAGCAGCCTTTCCCGACACAGTTCCGCCATGCTGTCGGAATCCTCGAACACGGCACCTATGCTCTCAAAGGCGGTGATGGCATCGATATACTTGCCCTCGTTCATAAGCTCGACCGCAAGATTGTACCGAGACGCCATGGAATCGATGTTTTCAAGATAGCTCTCGCTGTTAGAATAGCCGCTTGCCTCGACAAATGCGGAGCGGGCAGCGAGATACTGTCCCTGTTCATACAGTCTCACGCCCTCCGCAAATCTTGCGGCAAGGGAGTCGATAAAGTCCATATACTCCTGTGAATTTTCATACTTCGGAATGAGCCTGAAGTATTCATACGCCTGCTCGTACTCATGAGAGCTGACCTTATCGACCCCATCGAGATAGTACTGTTCATATTCTGCGATCGCTGCAAGGAACTCCTCCGTATTGCTGTAACCATTCGCCGCAAGAAAGCACTCCTTGGCTTCCTTGTAAAGACCGTCCTCGTAATAGGCGCAGCCCTTTTCATAGCTTTCCTTATCCGCACTCATGTCGGATAAAAAGCAGCCGGGCAGTGAAACAAGCATGATAAGCGCTGTCAGTATGCCTGCGGCGGCAGCCAAACAATGCTTTATTCTGTCAGATGTTCCGAACATAATCGCTCCTTTTCATTATTGGCAGCGTTCAACGCCAAGCTCGACCTCTTCGCCGTTGATATCCCAGTTCTTGACATATCCCCCGGGAGCTTCAACGGTAAGGGATACGGCCAGAGTATCGCCCATGATGTCCGAGGCGTACTTTTCTGCAATTGCGGCAACCTTTTCGCTGCCGGAAAGGGTGATGTTTATCTTATCGGTGACCTCGAATCCGGCTTCCTTTCTCATGGTCTGGATCTTGCTGACCAACTCGCGTACAAGACCTTCCTCGATAAGCTCCGTGGTGAGGGTGGTATTGAGCACCACCGTTATGCCCTTGTCGCTTACCGATGCATAGCCCTCACGCTTTACGATATCCACAAGAACATCCGCTTCGCCAAGGGAGACAGGGGTCCCCTCAAGCTCGAACTCAAAATTCCTGCCCTCCGCATGAGCGGCAACGACTTGATTGCCCATGCCGTCCTGCTGGAGATAAGCATTGATCTTTGGGAGAAGCTTGCCGTAGCGCGGCCCTAATAGCTTGAGCTGCGGCTTTACGCGATAGCTGATAAATGCGGAAGCGTCCTTAACATAGCGTACGGCCTTTACATTCAATTCGCTCTCTATGATCTCCGTATAGAGCTCGGGAAGCTCATCGATGCCCTGAACGAACATCTCGGACAGCGGCTGACGGTTCTTGGTATTGGCAAGGCTTCTGGCGGCGCGGCCGAGGGTCACGATGCTGAGAATGCTGTCCATGCCTGCTTCAAGTTCCTTGTCAATAAAGCTTTCATCACAGACCGGGAAGGTGGTGAGATGCACGCTCTTGGGCGCATTCTCATCCACGCTGCGAACTATGTTCTGATAGATGGACTCCGCAATGAATGGGGTGAAAGGCGCTGTCAAGCGGCAGAGGGTCTCAAGCGCTGTATACAGGGTCATATACGCAGCTTCCTTGTCCGGAGTCATCTCCTTGCCCCAATAACGTTCGCGTCCCTGTCGCACATACCAGTTGGAAAGATCGTCAACGAAGCGGTTAAGCTCCCTGCCTGCTTCGGTTATGCGAAGCTTGTCGAGATAATCATCGACCGTTCCTATAAGGGTGTTTAGCCTTGACAGCAGCCACTTATCCATGACGGACAGGTTCTCTCTGACAAGGGTATGCTTTGTTGGATCGAACTCATCAATATCCGCATAGAGGATATAGAACGCATAGGTATTCCAAAGTGTACCCATGTACTTGCGCTGGGTCTCGGAAACGGCATCGCCGCTGAAGCGGCTGGGCAGCCAAGGACTGGAGGCGGTATAGAAATACCAGCGAACGGCGTCGGCGCCCTGCTTATTGAGTACATCAGCAGGGGCTACGACGTTGCCGACATGCTTGCTCATTTTCTTGCCGTCCTTGTCGCATACAAGGCCAAGGACAATGCAGTTCTTGAACGCGGGCTTATCGAACAGTATTGTCGACAGCGCACTAAGCGTATAGAACCAGCCCCTGGTCTGATCTACTGCCTCACTGATATAATCCGCCGGGAAACGGCGCTCAAATTCTTCTTTATTTTCAAAGGGATAATGCCACTGTGCAAATGGCATGGAGCCGCTGTCAAACCAGCAGTCGATGACCACGGGTTCACGCTTCATGGTTCCGCCGCACTTTTCACACCTGAATGTTATCGGGTCGAGCATGGGCTTATGAAGCTCTATATCCTCCGGAACCTCGGGCGCATAGCTCCTAAGCTCCGCACGGCTCCCCATCACATGATAATGTCCGCAGTCGGGACACATCCACACGGGCAGCGGAGTACCCCAATAGCGCTCACGGCTGATTCCCCAGTCGATCACATTCTCAAGGAAATTGCCCATGCGTCCCTCGCCTATGGACTCGGGTATCCAGTTGATCTTCTTATTGTTCTCAACCATACGCTCCCGAACGGCGGTCGTCTTGACGAACCAGCTCTCCCTTGCATAATAGATAAGCGGAGTATCACAGCGCCAGCAGAAGGGATAGCTGTGCTCGTAGGGAAGCTCCTTAAGAAGTCTTCCGCGGCTTCTCAAATCCTCGATTATGGGTTTATCGGCCTTTTTGACGAAGATTCCATCCCATGGAGTTCCGCCTGTAAGCTCGCCCTTGGGGCTTACAAGCTGTACAAACGGTAGCTCCCACTTCCTGCCGACTCGCGCGTCGTCCTCGCCGAAAGCAGGCGCCAAATGGACGATGCCTGCACCGTCCGTCAACGTTACATAATCGTCCGCAACGATGCGCCATGCGTCCTTGCCCTTGTGGTTGACCGGGAAGTCAAACAGGGGCTTATAGTGGATGCCGATCAACTCGCTGCCCTTGAACGAAGCAAGCTCTTCGATCTCTTCCCCGAGAACGTTCTCTGCAAGCGCCTTTGCAAGGATAAATTTCTTTCCTTCATGCAGAACGATTACATAGTCCTCATCCGCATTTACGCACAGGCCGACATTGCTGGGAAGAGTCCACGGCGTAGTCGTCCATGCGATGAAGCTTTCGCTTCCATCGATAAACGGATGCTTTTCATCCGGTATTGCAGGGAAAGTAACGAATATGGATGTTTCCTTGACATCCTTGTAACCCTGAGCAACCTCATGGCTGGAAAGCGCAGTGCCGCAGCGGGGGCAATAGGGAACTATCTTGTGTCCCTTGTATAAAAGTCCCTTTTCATCAATGGTTTTCAGAGCCCACCATACGGATTCGATATAATCATCGGTGTAGGTAACATAGGGATGCTCCATATCGGCCCAATAGCCGACGGCATCGCTCATATGTTCCCATTCGCCCTTGTACTTCCAAACGGACTCCTTGCACTTTTCAATAAATGGCAGAACTCCGTAGCCCTCTATCTGCTCCTTGCCGTCGAGGCCGAGGGATTTTTCCACCTCAAGCTCAACGGGCAGGCCATGGGTATCCCATCCGGCCTTGCGGAGAACGTCATAGCCCTTCATCGTGCGGTATCTGGGGATAATGTCCTTCATAGAACGGGTCAGCACATGCCCGATATGCGGACGGCCGTTTGCTGTGGGAGGGCCGTCATAGAAGGTATAGGCAGGCTTTCCCCTGCTCTGCCGCACCGATTCTTCAAAGATGTGGTTCTGTTTCCAGAATTCCAGCACCTCACGCTCTCTTTCAACGAAATCGAGCGATGTAGAAACCTTTTTGTACATAAAATTCCTCCGTAAAAGCTTTTGCAAATTGAATATTGAAAAATAAAAAGACCGCCCCGAACGGGACGATCTGTAACCGTGGTACCACCCGAATTTGCAGGCAAATCGATACTGCCTGCCTCTTTCCATGCCGTAACGCTGCACCGGCGGCGCAGACTATCCGGCAAGCCAAAAATATCGGCACCCTTCGCCTGCGCGCTCAAGGGTGATAACAGCTCTCCTTCCCTCACTGCCTTGCACCATGCGGCAGCTCTCTGAATCGGTCCCGGCGCTGTCCTGTCCCTCTCATCGTTTTATCAATATTCTGTTTGATTATAAAGCATTTATGCGGTCATGTCAACGAAGCAAAATAATATATCATTGTGCAGGTCTTCGAACGCAATTGAAGCCCAAACAACAAAGTGAGAATAGAAGCCCAACAACTCCCGATGTTATCAAAAGTATAATGGCTGCTATGACATTAGCTGCTCCAAATCTCAGCCAAAGGTACGCAGATACCAACATCCATGACAGAAGCCATATCAGATCGAAGTACTTAGCAATGCTAGGTTTTAGGATTATCAATACTATCCATGCAAGTAGAATAAAAATGACTTCAAACCTACAATATCGTTTCAAGCATTGATTGATTATTCTAAGCTCAGAATTGATCGTATGCGACGACTCCACAGTAGTATCAAGGCTTGTCATTAATGGGATGCTATCCTCCCTAATGCCCTCAAGAGTATCCACATCGTTGCCTTTACTGAGAGATATGTACCACTCGTTGCTTTCAGTAATTACTCCATAGAAGCAGTAGTACTTTTCATCTGTGTAAATCAGACATGGGCGATAATACCTATCCCACCCGCTGCCTTTACGGATAATTTCTCTCGGTTCATCAAAGTCAATCCCATTTCGGCTTTCTGCATAGAGTATCTCGCTGTTAGCATTGCCGGACTTAATAAAGACATAATCGTATTGCCCATTTTGATATGCAACCGATCCATGCCACATTTCTCTTGCTGCTGTACTTCCGCCGATCCGACAAGTAATCTCCTCGCTCCAAATTGATCCGTCTGCACTCTCAGCATAACATAAAGTTCCATCAGTTGAAATTGCCCACATCCTATATATCCCATCCTGCCAAATCAAGCTTGGAGATGTATAGCCTGTGATCTCTCGGCTGACAATGTAATCGCTCCAGTTGATACCATCGTATGAATATTTATAAAACAGTAACAGCGGATCTCCTTTTTTCAGCGTTCCATTGACGCGTCCTAAATACCATACCTCCAATCGCTCCAAATCGTCACGGAATAGAATATGTGTGTCTTTAAGCTCATCGCAGCATGTTTCCTCGTTATTTGCAATTGGATTACACAAGCCTTCAGGCGTTTCCCAACGCATAAGATCGTTTGATGCAGCAACAGAAGGATTTTCCTCTCCTCCTTCTGCGAATGGATATGGTGTATATGCCATCCAATACCTATACCCATTCCATTTCTCATCATTAACATATGCCCCAATATCTATCACAGAAGGGTGTGTCGCTTGATCCTTTCCGTCAATATATGTCGGAATATTTAGGCGAACACTTCCCTCGCTATTTGTGTATTTTTGTTTAAGTAAATCGGTTCCAACCACAAACAATGTTAGAACGAACAGGGTGCACAGTAATATCATCAACAACGCAGAAAGCTTCCTGCCCTTACATATACGTTTAATCATGTAACGCTGTTTCCCTTCAGTATTTTTGTTTTCGTAAACATTCTACCATTTTTCTCAGGAACAAACAATGCGTTTCTTTATATATTAAGTTCGTGTGTGCACTCTCCCCCTGCAGCCGGCTATCCTTTCCACCGCATCAGTCCTGTCACGCTTTTGTTTTTTCATGTACAGAAGAGTGTCCGCCGCAAAATATACAGAATAATTTCGTGATTCATTGTAAGATTTAGGTGCATACGGAGTCAAATAGGTGAAAGGAGGTGGTAGGAATGCCGGAAATGCAGGACTTCGATAAGCTTTATGAGAAATACTTCCGCTATGTATATCAGTATGTCAGGCGATTGTCGCATAACGACAGCATTGCCGACGAAATAACGAGCGATACCTTCTTCAAGGCACTATCGTCACTTGATGGTTTCCGCGGTGAATGCGACATTCGCGTTTGGCTCTGCCAAATAGCAAAAAACAGTTATTTCTCATATATGAGGAAGAACAAGCGGCTCGACCGGGCTGCGGACACTGAAAAATTGGAGCAGATCCCGTTTGAGGAAACGCCGGAAGGGCTTCTGCTGCGTAAGGATGAGCTGTCATCCATACGGTCTGCGCTGCACGATCTTCATGAACCATACAAGGAGGTTTTTATGTGGAGGGTTTTAGGAGAGTTAAGTTTTTCGCAGATCGGCAGGCTTTTCTCAAAAAGCGAGAACTGGGCTTGCGTCACCTATCACCGCGCCCGAAAAATGATTCAGAAGAGATTGGAGGAAAATGATAACAATGAGAACCATGAAAACAATAAAAAAGGAAAATGAATGCTGCATTGTGAGGGACATCCTTCCTCTTTATGAAGAAAAGCTGTTGAGCGACGAAACCACCGACTTTGTGCTCCGTCATCTTAATGAATGCTCAGATTGCCGCGCGGAGCTGGACAGGATGGAAAAAACCGATGTTCCTACCAAAGCCGATACCGACATTGGCTTCCTCTTAAGGGTTAAGAAAACCCTTTTTGCAAAGAAAGTACAAACGATACTGCTTACAGTCGCATTACTGCTCGCTATCGCAGTATCCGTATTCGGTTTTTTGACTGCGCCTAATTATTATCCGTATTCGCCCGAGCTGCTTGACATCACAGAGGTCGATCACTCTGTATTGATCTCATTCGATGAAAAAGTCACCGGGTACAGGCTATATCAGGACAGAATCGAAGAAGGAGGACAAAAGATTTACTACATCGAAGCATGGTCTACAATTTGGGACAACATGTTCGGAAAACGAGGGCCGCAGTTTGCGGTGGTCAGATTAGAGGATGATTCTCCCATCGTCATCTGCTATTCACAGAATTATCGGAACGGCACTTCCGACGCTGCAGATGTTTTGATCTACGGAGAACACTATGCAAACTTTGAAGGGTCTGTTTCCTTGCCGGGGCTGTCGCTGTTTTATCTGCTGCTTGTAGCCGGCACACTGTTTTTCGCATGCCTTGCCGCATTGGTCTTTTTGAGAAAGCGTGAAAAGGCAAGATTATGGCTTGAAAGGATAATTCTTCTGCCCGTTTCGTATGCGATCGGATACTTCTGCGTGCTGCAGTTTAGCACGGTATCGTATTCAGAAGTCAGAGATTTTTTCCTTATCATGCTGATCGCTGTATTGATATATTGCGCTATGCTCTTCGCCTTGAACCTCTTTAGTATCAAAAAGGAGATACGTAAAGTCGGGAGACATACTTCACGGTAGTCATCAGCATTACGCTTGGGCGGCAGCTAAACACAAGAATCGCCCTGCCTGCACACAATAAGCCGCACGACATTATCAGACCATCAGGCGGGGATTAAAGCCCGATGGCCTGATTTTTTATTTGCCGGCACTTTTGCGTTGCAGGATTATGCAGTTTTGTGCAAAATCCATTTTGAAAAAGGAATGGAATTGTAATGATTATTGACGGTGAAATAGAATAGAGATGCCCCGAATCAATGGCATTATACCTCATCGGAATAATAATATATCAATATACGGCAATACAATGGCTTGTTTTAGATGTTAAAAAGTATTAGAATATAATCTATCTAATCTATTATCCATATGGAGGAGGCAATCATGAAACATCTAAACAAGTCCCTTTCTCTTCTGCTTGCAGTGTTTATGGCGCTAATGTGCTTTGCTGCGTTTGCAGAGATCCGTCCGCTCGACGACGAACTGGATGCGGCGCTCAACGTTGAGGGCGGTACGCTCACGTTTGTCAACGACATTGTCAATCCGATGACGGTTGACGACACCCAGGAGGGCCGCATCTGTGCAAAGAGCGGCAACTATAACATCAACAACAGTACATCCAAGGTCAGCGTTACCTTCACCGCCGAAGCAGGTTCCATGTTCTGTTACGATGTCAAGACGAGCACCGAACCCACCTACGATAAGTTTATTCTTGCGGTAAACGGCAATATCGTTTCCTCACATACTCTCTCCGGCATCAACGATTGGGCCACTAAGACCTATGCCATTGAGAGCTCAGGAGAATACACCGTCGAGTTGCGCTACACAAAGGACAGCAGTGTCAACAGGAACGAAGATACCGTTTGGATCGATAACATTCATGTTGTCCTGCCAACTCCGGTAACCGGCCTTGAGATCCCCGAAAACCTGACAGTTTCCATCGGACACCCCGAGACCATCGTCCCCGTTTTCACTCCCGAGGACGCGACCATTACCGATTTGTCCTGGGCAAGCTCCGATGAAGAAGTCGCGACCGTTTCAGACGGCATTGTTACCGCAGTTGCTCCGGGCGAATGCGATATCACCGCCACCACCGTCAACAATATCGAGGCCGTATGCCATGTGACCGTGCCGAATCCTATTGAACCGACCGGTATAACGCTGAACTTCAGCGAGGGAACTCTTCCCACGGGCTTTTACACCACCAACATCATCGCAACCGTTCTCCCTGCCGACGCCTATGATACCGGTGTCACTTGGAGCTGTGAGCCCGAAGGCCTTGTAACCGTTTCGGGCGGCAGAGTAACCGCTGCCTCCGGACTTACCGAAAGTGCCGACTGCGTGCTGACAGCCACTACCGTGAACGGCCTTTCAGCAAGCATCACACTGCATGTGCTCTGCCTTGACGATGTGCCCGGCATTGACGATATGGAATACACGCCCATATTGGTTGACACGGAATACACCGGAACCATCATCTGGGGCGAAAGCCAGCAGATCCGTTTCCCACGCGCCAACCCAACCACAAGCTATTGGTCCACCAGCAACTGCGCCGCATTTTCTATCGAACTGACCGAGGGCGTTACCTATGACTTCCTAAGCTATGCCCCCGACGGCGTTACTCGCTATGACACCTACCTCAATGTTATTGCTCCCGACGGCAGCTACCTTGTCGCCAACGACGACGGCGCAGGCCTTGGCTATGGTCAGCAGCTCAACGTCGTCGCCCCTGCAACCGGCACCTACCGCATCATCATTTCCGCGTTCAACTACTATACCTACGGTGCATATGCAGTCAAGGTGAACGAACATCATTTCATCCCCGTTGAAGGCGTGACATTTGACGATGACAGCGTTACCATCGGCATCGGCGGCTCCTCTGCGCCCACATATGCCATCCTTCCTGCCGACGCAACCAACAAGGCCGTCAGCTTTGAGTCCGCAGACACAGAGATAGCGACGGTTGACGAGAACGGCGTGATCATAGGCGTTGCTGCCGGAACCACCACCGTCACCATCACCACCGACGACGGCAATTTCTCCGATACAATAGACGTGATCGTTATCAACACTCTCTATATCTTCACCGAAGACTTTGATAACAATCCTGCCGGGCGTTGGACGCGTACCAGCCCGAACAGCGATAATACATGGTATTTCAGCTCCGGCAGCAGGGCTCATGGCGGAGCGGGCGGCTATGCAGGCTCTGATTCCTTCGATGAGGATTATCCCCTTACCCCCAACAACTACCTCATCTCTCCGTCCATCACACTTCCCGATGACATATCGGCGCTCACGCTCAGCTACTATGTATCGTGCGATGGCTATACCGGCGAACATTACACCCTTTACATCTCCACCTCCGGTAACTCCGTGAGTGACTTCACCGAGGTGCTGATCTCCGAGACGCTCAGCAATACCGTCTATGAGGAAAGGACCGTCGATCTCTCCGCATATGCCGGACAGACCATTTATCTCGCATGGCGTCATCATGAATGCACCGACGTCATGAGTCTGCTTCTCGATACCATCAGCATCATTGGATTCCCGGCAGCCGAACCCATCCCTGGCGATGTCAATAACGATGGCATTCTTACTTCAGACGATGCACTGCTCATCCTCCGTCATACGCTGGGCCTTACAGAGCTCGATGAAAGTGTACTCGCTCTTGCCGACATAAACGGTGACGGCGATGTCGATATCAGCGATGCTTTATTAACTCTCCGTATGGTGATACAGTAATTATTAAAGCATAACGAAGATTTCGCCCGAACTTTAGGGTGATATGCGACTGATTGCAAAACAGGGCCAACCGCAGTTGTTGACCCTGTTTTTCTTTTTGGCTGAGAAGCATTGTGTTACTGAGCTCCCATATTGGTTTGTTCGGAATAGTTTCTCTGTTTATTCGTTGTTTTTTGCAGCGTCCGGCACTGCGAGTATCCTGACCGATAGCCTGACGATTACAGTCTTGGGCTTATCAATTATCCATGACGGCATATCCTCAACATATACGGTATCTTCGATCGAATAGCCCATTGAACGGACATTTGCAACGAATTCCTCAACACACGGAGGCAAATAAAGTCTATCGGTACGTTCAATAAACAGGCACATATAATCGTCCTCAACAAACGGGATATAGTCCTCTCCCGGCAGGGCGTGCTTGAAAAAGTATTTGGGCTTCAGCGTCTCGGCATCCTCCGCAACGCCCAGATAGTAGCCAAGGCTATGATAGTTGACGGACATTCCGGGACGATAGTCCGGGCGTATGATTGAGAGCTTGCTCGATTCCATATGCTCGACGAAGTACTCCTCGCCGATATGGTTCAGGTAGCTGTTCCTCAGCTCCATTCGGTGAAGCAGGTAGTTTCTTCCGTTGCTCATTCTGATTATCTGCTCCTCGGCGCGCCTTACGCACTCCTCGACTATCTTTACGTTGCCGCCTTCCTCCTCGTTCATCAGAAGTGCCTTGATCTCCGAAAGGCTGAGCCCCGTCGCCTGCAAAAACTTGATGTCCTCCAGCCTTTTGACCTGCTCCTGCGAATAATCGCGATAGCCGTTTTCAAGCACCGTTTCCGGCTTCAGAAGTCCTATCTGGTCATAATAAAACAGCGTTCGCTTCTCAACACCGCAGAGTTTTGCAAATTCTTTGGTTGTCATGGAAAAATCCCTCCGGTTAATAAAAATATATTTCAAAAATCTCTTGACTATAACGTTGCGTTATACCCTATTATCATAATAACAGATATGCTGTGGGATTTCAAGTGTATCTTCGCAAAAAATTTAATTTGCGGATACACTTTTCGTCCCCGGGTAATCTTTTAGGGCTGAGACCTCCTCAATGTTCGTTAGGCTTAGCGATGGGGTTTGGAGTGTGCTGCTTCTGCAGCACCCCCTACCTTCATCACCTTCACGGCTTGGGTTATGTTTGGAGCTGCTGCAAATGCGGACGACGCATGGCATCAGCTCCGTTTTTTCGTCCTGCCGCAACAATATTTATTATATTTTCGTAATTATCCCCCAATGTACCTCACATGGGCGCAAATATACTTGCAACAGATTAAAATAAAAGCTACAATTAAGGTAGGGAAAATCTACTGATAAGGCATATGCTTGACAGAGGAAAACTCCCAACATTTTTATACATATGGAGGCTATATTATGCAGATTGCAGAGCGTATGCAGGGCGTAAGCGGAAGCGCAATCAGAGAGCTGTTTAAGCTCCTCGGCGACCCTGAGATCATCTCCTTCGGCGGCGGAAACCCTGCCAAAGAATGCTTTCCCAAGGAAGATATCAGAGCGATAACCGACGAACTGCTCCTCGAAAAATCCGATATCCTGCTCCAATACGGTGCAACGGAGGGCTACCTTCCCCTTCGCAAGGCATACATCGAAAAGATACTCCCCGACCTCGGCCTCACCGCAAAGCTTGAAAACGTGCTTGCGCTGACGGGTTCCATGCAGGGCCTTGACCTCATTTGCAAGACGGTCATCAACCCCGGCGATGTCGTTTTGGTTGAAGAGCCCAGCTTCCTCGGCGCACTCCAGACATTCAACGTTGCGCAGGCCAAGCTCGTACCCGTACCGCTCCATACCGACGGTCTGCATGTTGACGAGCTTGAAGCTCTCGTCAGGGAGCATAAACCGGTAATGTTCTATACCATCCCCACCTTCCAGAATCCCACCAGCTGGGTTTCCGGTGTGGAAGCCAGGAAAGCGATCGCTAGGCTCGCCGCCGAATACGACATGCTCGTTATAGAGGATGACCCGTACGCGGCCCTACGCTTCAGCGGTGAAAAGCTGCCCACCATCAAGAGCTTTGACACCAGCGACAACGTTATCCTGCTTTCAAGCTTCTCCAAGACCATCTCCCCCGGCATGCGTGTTGCGCTCTGCTGCGGCAATCCCGAGCTCATTCACAAGATGACAATCGCAAAGCAGGGAACGGATACCCACTCGCCCAACCTGAATCAGGCAATAATTGCCGAATATCTCAATCGTGATCTGCTTCCTGCACATATTGCCGAGATCTCCAAGGTCTATGCAAATTCTGCGCGCATAATGACCGAAGCGATGGATGAGCATTTCCCGGATTGGGTAGATTACGAAAAACCCGTTGGAGGTCTGTTCATCTGGTGTACTCTGCCCGAAGGCTGGGACGCTCAGGAAGTATTCACTCGTGCCGTTGAGCGCAAGGTTGCGTTCGTTCCGGGCGAGCCCTTCTTCTCCGTGCGCGGCAGGGGCAAGAACACATTTAGGCTCAACTTCTCTGCCGAACCCGAAGCAAGGATCCGCGAGGGCATCAAGAGGCTCGGCGGCCTGCTGAAGGAAATGGCGGAGGAGAAAAAGTAAGCTGAATCTAACGAAAGGATGGGACGGCAGTGATGCTCGTCCCAAAGAGACGAAATGGATACCCTTAAAACAACACCCCCCATCAAAAATGCATACGATGTGCTCGAGGAACGCGGCTATCTGAAACAGTGCTCCCATCCTGAGGAGCTGCGTGAGCTGCTTGGCAAGGAAAGGCTGACCTTTTATATCGGCTTTGACCCCACCGCCGAGAGTCTGACCGTCGGCCACTATGTTGCCATGTGCGTTATGGCGCATATGCAGCGCTGCGGACATCGTCCCATTGTTCTGCTTGGCGGCGGCACAGCCATGATCGCCGACCCTTCCGGCAAGACCGAGCTGCGTAAACTCCTGACCGTAGAGGAGCTTGACAGCAACGTTGAGTCCATCAAAAAGCAGATGTCCCGTCTTATCGACTTTGAAGGCGAGAACGGCGCTATCCTCGTCAACAACGCCGAATGGCTCCGCAATCTCAACTTCATGGACTTCATGCGTGATATCGCCGTGCATTTTTCCGTAAACGAAATGCTGCGTGCAGAATGCTATAAGCAGCGCTATGAGCGCGGTCTGACATTCTTTGAATTCAGCTATATGCTCATGCAAAGCTATGATTTCCTCTGTCTCAACAGGAAATACGGCTGCGAGCTTGAAATGGGCGGAGACGACCAGTGGAGCAACATACTTGGCGGCGCGGATCTCATCCGCCGCAAGGAGAGAAAGCGCGCGTATGCGCTCACTACCCGCCTTCTCACCACTGCGGACGGCAAGAAGATGGGCAAAACCGAAAAGGGTGCTGTTTGGCTCTCCAAGGAGCGCACAAGCGTATTCGACTTCTATCAGTACTTCAGAAACATCGCCGACGCCGATGTTAAGACCTGCCTAAGCCTTCTGACCTTCATCCCGATGGACGAGGTCAATGCGCTGTGTGCGGAGGGTTCGGACATAAACGAGGCCAAGCGCGTGCTTGCATACACCGTCACAAGCCAGGTCCACGGCGAAGAGGAAGCAAGGAAAGCCGCCGAGGCCGCCGCTGCACTGTTCTCCGGCAAGGGCAGCATCGAGCATATGCCCACATATGCGGTTACCGATGCCGATATTGAGGAAAGCGGAATGAGCCTTACCCGTCTTCTGGTGCTGTCAGGCATCGAAAAATCAAATTCCGCAGCCATCCGCTCCGTCAAGGAGGGCGGTATCAGCGTGGACGATGTTAAGGTTACCGACACTCATGCGGTGCTGGATCGCGAAAAGCTATCCGACGGCATCATCCTCAAGAAAGGTAAAAAGACCTTTGTAAGGCTTATCAAAGGCTGATGGCGCTTAAACCCTACAAGACAGCAAGAGCCGCATCCGAAACGGAATTCACGGTAAACAAGTCCCGTTTTATCGGAAGATGCTTCCCGGTCTCTTCCGAGGAGGAAGCTTTGGCGCGGCTTGATGAGATAAGAAAGCTCCATCATGACGCCACGCACAACTGCTGGGCGTACAATCTTCGCGGCGGCATCATGCGTTTTTCCGATGACGGCGAGCCCGGCGGTACCGCCGGAATGCCCATTATGGATACGCTTATCCGTTCGGAAACGCTTGACGCCATCATAATCGTGACAAGGTATTTCGGCGGAATACTGCTTGGAAGCGGAGGGCTCGTGAGGGCTTATTCAAAGTCTGCGAGCGATGCGCTCTCATCTGCCGGGGTCCTTCAAATGCTTCCGTGCAGCGAGATAGAGTTCTTTGTGGATTATTCCCGGTATGGCGGCATCGAGGGCTTTGTCCGAAGCAATTCCACCGTCAAGAATACCGAATTCCTCGACAATATCCGTTTCAACTGTCTTGTGCCGTTTGATGATGCCGAGGGCTTTATCGCCGAAATCATCGAACGAACCGACGGCAGAAGCTCTCCAAAGATAATTTCCGAGGAGTATTTAGCAAAATAAGGTTCAAAAACACAGGCAACTGTGCTATAATAAATGCAAACATTCGTTCTTTTCAGGAGGAAGTTCAATGGATATTTCTATCACCAAGGCAACAGAGCTTAAGACCAAGCCTACCCGTGAAGAAGAAGGTTCTCTTGGTTTTGGCAAGCGTTTCACCGATCATATGTTCATGATGAACTATGATGACGGCGTATGGCATGATGCACGCATCGTACCGTACCAGAAGCTTTGCTTCGACCCTTCCTGCGCTGTTTTCCACTATGCTCAGGAGATTTTCGAGGGACTCAAGGCATATCGCGCCGATGACGACCGCATTCTGATGTTCCGCGCCAGGGATAACGCAAGGCGTCTCAACAGCTCCGCAAGGCGTCTGTGCATGCCCGAGATCGACGTCGAGGACAACTATGAGGCAATGCGTCAGCTCGTCCAGGTCGAGCGCGACTGGGTTCCCCACAGCCCCGGAACAAGCCTCTATCTGCGTCCGACCATGATAGCGACCGATGCCGCTCTTGGCGTACACGCATCCCACAGCTACCTCTACTATATCATCTGCGCACCCTCCGGCGCATACTATAAGGCCGGCCTTGCACCCATCCGCATTCGTGTTGAGGATAAGTATGTCCGCGCGATCCGCGGCGGCACCGGCTCCGCAAAGACCGGCGGCAACTATGCCTGCTCCATTCTCGCAGGCGCAGAGGCCGAAAAGGAAGGCTACAGCCAGGTTCTTTGGCTCGACGGCGAACATCTCAAGTATGTTCAGGAAGTCGGCGCAATGAACATGATGTTCCTCATCGATGGCAAGCTTGTCACCGCTCCCCTTGAGGACACCATTCTTCCCGGCATCACTCGCCGCAGCGTCATGACCCTTGCCCGTGAAATGGGCATCGAGGTTGAGGAGCGTCCCCTTTCCGTTGATGAGCTCATCGCAGCGGGCGAAAGCGGCAAGCTGACCGAAGCATTCGGCACCGGCACCGCAGCGGTCGTATCCCCCGTTGGCGAGCTGGCATATCGCGACAAGCACATCTATATCGGCGATAAGTCCGTAAACGGCGGTATCGGCGAGCTGACCATGAAGCTCTACAACACCCTCACCGGTCTCCAGTGGGGCAGAATAGAGGATACTCACGGTTGGGTGACAGACATCGATAAGAAGTAAATAAGCAGACCGCCAAGTCGCAAGACTTGGCGGTCTGTTTTAACAAATTGATTCCTGATTTCGATAGCATTGGCTGTCTGCAAGAAATCGGCGCCGGAGGAGGATAGCGTCTGAAATCGGAAGATGCCGCTGCAATCGAAAGCAGAAAAATCAAACTGTTTGAAACCTGAATGTGCCTCCATTAGTTCAGGGCACAGCTGCAAATCGCACAATTTAAATTTTCTTTTAAAATGAGCCGTGTCGATTCTCCCGAGCCGATACCTGTGGATCGGCTTTGTAATATCATATCATATCCTGAATGAATTAACAACAATCCATAAAGCATATGAATTCTGCGCCTCGCAGGGCATGAATTATTATTCGTCTTGGCATTATTTATTAAATACCTACTGAATTTTAGGACATACGGAAGCTAAGATGATAGCCCATAATATGCGCTGACTCAAAATATATTATTAATTCGAGTCGATTAGTCATGACTTATTCTTGGATAACGAGGTTCACAAACGATATCAAAGTTTAATTAAATATGCAGAAGGATCGGAATGAAGTTATCCGCTCCGATTCGTATGTGCGCAGTCCTATTCTCCGAGTCGAGCTTCACACTCAATACTCTTTCCTCTTAGGATTCAAAATCTCCCCCAAAGGGCGCAGAAAAAAGCCCTCAATTGTGAGGACTTTGTCCTAAGGTCGTGCACCTATAATGGATGCGAAGGATATTAGCATTTCAAGTGCGAAGCTTTTCTTCAATCTCTTTATCCGGCCAATAGCCCCAGGATTCGACTATTTTTCCGCCGACAACCTTGAAATTCCCAAGTGCTTCAAAGCTGATCCTCTTGCCTGTTGCGGGTATCCCCATACAAACGCCGGAATGGATTCCTTCATACAGCACTCTTGTGGCAACCATATCATCGTCCGAAAAAATATCTATCATCGTTATCGACAATTTAGAAAACTGTGATTCAACAATCTTCAAATTTCCCACAGCTTGAGCATTTCCTCTTGCGCCGGCAGGGCTATGGTCGATATAGTCGTCGGACAAATATGACATTACCAAATCATAGTTCTTGTTTTCATATCCTTCCTTAAAGAAGTTGAAGACCACTTCACTATTCGTCATGCATTCCCTCCGCAAGTTTGGATTTGTATGCTAAGTATATCACAGATACGCAAATGTCTCAAGTATGAAAACCTCTCTTGGCTCGCGGACAAAAGAGGTCTTTTCATGGCATATGTTGAGTTAAGAGTAAGCACAAGCAATGCGAAGTTTGCTCGAGATATTGATATCAATTATACGACAAACATACGAACGATAGTATTCAGGAAATCATACAGACCATGCCCGACTGCAAGACCTGCATATTCACAGCCTTTGATTTTGAATCTGGCAAAACCGAATACAAGCCCGATGCCGAATGTGAACAGAACCTGTATGATGTTTCCGTTGATGATGTGCCAAAATCCAAACAGCAAAGCGGAAAGCACGACCCCCAGCCATTTGCTCTTTTCAAAAAAGCCGACAAAAGCGTCCTGATAGAAAACTCTGAACACAAATTCTTCAACGGGCCCAATTATCAGCATATAAAACATGAAATTATTGATAATAACTCCCATCGAAAAGTCCATATGCGTGCCCACCAAGGAAAACCCGCACAGAGCAGGAATAAAAGCAATGACAGCAGAGAGCATCAGTGCAATCCCAATGCCAATAAGGTACTGACGTTTGTTTTTCAGATCAATTTCTATCTTCATTCCGGTAAGTTTCATTGCCGCAAATGCAGTCAGAGCAATCAAAATGTATAAGCCTACTCTTGCAGTGTTTTGAAGTATTGGCGATGGTATGTAATTAATTAATCCGGCAAGAGAAGTAATTCCGAAAATACAAATAATTGAAGCAATCAATTTCATGATGTTCTTTTTTGTATTTTGCATATGTCTTTCCTCCGTCAGTTTAGGGCAGTTTGCTTATTGCGCCGTGAGACACACTTGGTTTGAAAAACCCACATTGGTCAGACAGACAAATGTGGGTTTCATAATGGAGCGGGAAACGGGGCTCGAACCCGCCACCTCCGCCTTGGCAAGGCGGCGCTCTACCAAATGAGCTATTCCCGCGTATTCGGTTGTGGTATTCCGCAGCGTTCGATCGTAAACTGCAGACTATACAGAAAATAATGATGGAGCGGGAAACGGGGCTCGAACCCGCCACCTCCGCCTTGGCAAGGCGGCGCTCTACCAAATGAGCTATTCCCGCATATTCTGTTATTGAATCGATCGGGCGTATCCGTTGAAGGCCTTAGAAGTATAAGCAGAAGGCTAATTATCGGATGCTGCCATCTCAATTGGCATACGCTATATGCCAATTGAGATGGAGCGGGTAATGGGACTCGAACCCACTATCTCAGCTTGGAAGGCTAATGTGTTACCATTACACTATACCCGCTTGATACTCTATCGGTGGTGCGGGCGAAGAGACTTGAACTCATACGCCCGGAGGCACTGGAACCTAAATCCAGCGCGTCTGCCAATTCCGCCACGCCCGCATAAACTCTTGATAGAGCTTGGTGACCCGTCGGAGATTCGAACTCCGGACACCTTGATTAAAAGTCAAGTGCTCTACCGACTGAGCTAACGGGTCAAATCTGGCTGGGGTGGCAGGATTTGAACCTACGATACGGGAGTCAAAGTCCCGTGCCTTGACCTCTTGGCGACACCCCAACAACAACTCCCGAGGTTATAAAAAATGGGGTGAGTGGTGGGATTTGAACCCACGACTTCCAGAGCCACAATCTGGCGCTCTATCCAGCTGAACTACACCCACCATATGGCACGTCTGCAGGGATTCGAACCCTGGACCTACGGCTTAGAAGGCCGTTGCTCTATCCAGCTGAGCTACAGACGCATTATCTCGAGCGGTCATGACCAATCTGCGTCCGCTTGCTCATGATTTATCCGCTGACGTCTAAGCATTTTAGCAAAAGAAATCATAATTGTCAACAACTATATTGAACATTTTTCATATATATTTTATCGGATTAATTCTTCCGTTAGTTCGGCAGGCTTGATATGGGTTTGCTCTAATCATCCGGCGTTGTCCTGCGCCGCATTTTCGTTTGCTTTTGGGGTTGATAATGTGGTATATTTGCTGTAGAATGGTGTTATTATATAGGGATTCGATTATTATTTTCTTGTACGGAGGTACATATGCACATCAAAATTGAAGGGAAGAGAGCTGAACTTATCGGCGGAAAGAGCTTACATTCCTATATCAGCGAGCTTGGACTTGATTCGGACGATCTGAGGCTGAAGCCTCTCGCCGCCATGCTTGGAGGCGAGATATTTAATCTCAGCTTTGTTCCAAAGCGCGAATGTGAATTCAGGCTAATAAGGTATTCGGACGATGAAGGCAGGCGCGTCTACGAACGCACGCTTAGATTCGTGCTTATCCTTGCCGTACGAAAGCTTCTGCCCTCTGCGCATGTCATCGTCCAGTATTCCATGGGACAGGGCGTATACATAACTATCAGCAAGGAAGGAGACGGTCAGCTGACCGATGAGGATGTTTCCATGCTGAAGAAGGAGATGGAGTTTATCACCTCTTCTGCTTTCAAACTGTATCGAAGCAGGAGAAGCATAAATGAAGCCGTCGAGCGTTTTTCCTCCGATGGCCAATTGGATAAGGTCAAGCTGCTCAGTTGGAGAAATTTTTCCTATTTCGACCTCTATTCCTGTCCCGATTACAGTGACTATGTCGATTACTTTTACGGTGAAATGACGCTCGATACGAGCTATGTAAGCATCTTTGACCTGCACAGGATCGATGATTCCGTGGTATTGCTGCTCCCCGATGTCGATGACTGCAGCCGCGCTGCAGCATTTGAGGACAGTCCCAAGCTTCTGGCGGTATTCGGGCAGAGTGACCGTTGGGGCAGGCTTATGGGCTGCGCAAGAGCGGCGGAGCTTAATGAGCGTGTGGCTGACGGCAGTATACGCGAGCTTATTCGCGTCAATGAAGCGCTGCATGAAAAGGTGTTTTCAAGGACTGCCGACGAGGTAATTTCCTGCGGAGCAAAGGCCGTGATGATCGCAGGCCCTTCATCATCGGGCAAGACTACCTCCGCTAACCGCATAGCGACCCAGCTGCGCGCATCCGGTCTGGATCCGATCATGCTCTCGCTGGACGATTACTATATCGACAGGGATCTTATCGAGCGTGATGAAAACGGTGAGATCGACCTTGAACATATCAACACCATAGATACCGCAAGGTTCAGCCGGGATCTGTCCCTGCTTATAGACGGAGAAGAAGTATCGCTTCCGCGCTTCAACTTCCTTACCGGGAAGCGTGAGGAAGGCTTCCGAACGCTGAAGCTGCACAGCGATCAGCCCCTTATCATCGAAGGGCTGCATGCGCTGAATCCGCTGCTGCTCGGCGACATTCCGCATGACAGGATATATAGGGTCTATGTTTCTGCGCTGACAACGCTCAACCTTGACGACCACAACCGCATCCGCACCGCCGACCTGCGCCTTCTCAGAAGGCTGGTCAGGGACTATCGGACCCGTGGGGCGAGCATGGAGCAAACGCTCAGCATGTGGGCAAGCGTGCGCAGGGGCGAAAGCCGATGGATTTTCCCGTTTCAGGAAAACGCAGACTGCATAATCAATACGACGCTGCACTACGAAGCGGCTGTGCTGAAAAAATACGTCCATCCCCTGCTGCAGGAGGTGCCTATAGAAAGCCCCTATTACACGCAGGCGCGTTCCATCGTAAAATACCTGAATTATTTTGTCAGCGCAGATGTAGAGGACGAAATTCCGCCGACATCCATACTCCGTGAGTTCATCGGCGGGAATACCTTCTATCGCTGAGCGAATTTATCGAAAGGGCTTGATTGACCGTCGATTATTTGATATAATGTCGGCAGGGACAAGCCATTACTTAAAGGAGAACAGATATGCACTACACATATAAAACCAACGGCACCTGCTCATCCATGATAGACTTCGATATCGTGGACGGCAAGCTTCACAACATCACCTACACCGGCGGCTGCAACGGCAACCTCAAAGCCATCGGCTCCATCCTCGAAGGCGCTGATGCCAAGTTCGCCGTCGAAAGGCTGAGCGGCATCCGCTGCGGCTTTAAGGACACCTCCTGCGGCGACCAGCTCGCAAGGGCTATCAGAGAAGCCATTGCGGCCAACAAAGATTAATCTTTAATGGTGATAACGAGTACAAAAAATGAACTCGTAAAGGCCATGCGCCGTCTCAAGGAGCGCAGTGCAAGACGCGATATGGGGCTGCATCTTATAGAGGGTGAACGTCTCGTATTCGACGCACTCGAAAGCGGCGTAGTTCCCGATACTATCTTTATCGAGGAAGGCAGAACAAAGCTCTCCCAAAGGCTTGAAGGATTCGGGCTTCCCTATATCGAGGTATCGTCTTCCGTGCTTCAGGCGGTCGCGGATACTCCGTCACCTCAGGGCATCGCTGCAAGCGTGCGAACTCCCGATACCAGCCTTCCCTCGGAGCTTGGCGATGGGCTTTTTGTGGCACTCGACGCACTTCAGGATCCCGGCAACCTCGGCACCATCATCAGGACTGCCGACGCCATGGGCGCTGCCGGCATTCTGCTCGGAAGGGGCTGTACCGACGCCTTTTCGCCCAAGGCACTGCGCGCCTCTATGGGCAGCAGCTACCACCTCCCCATCTATGAAGCGGAGCTTGGCTGCTGCATTCCGCTTTTGAAGCGTCAGAGCTTCCTTCCGATCTGCGGTCATCTTAACGGCAGGATCGGAGTACCCGATATCGGTGAGAACAGGCGTATCCTCATCGTGATCGGCAACGAGGGCAACGGCGTGAGCGATGAAGTCGCTTCGCTGTGTGAGCTTGTACGGCTTCCGATGTACGGACGAGCCGAAAGTCTAAATGCATCGGTGGCGGCATCAATACTGATCTTCTGCGCCGCCGAGGCAATGCACGCAAAAGAATAAGAACATCACATCATCACGGAAAGGAGAGCTCCATGGGTGCACGAAAGAACTGCATGATAGATGAGGTTGTGGTCGAATACGCATACAGCATCTTCGCTGACAAAGGTGCGGCGAATGCGAGCCTTGCCGATATCGCTGCCGCATGCGGAATTTCCAAGGGAACGCTTTATTATTACTATCCCAACAGGGAGAAGCTGCTTGCCGTTTGCGCCGAAAACTGCGTCAAATACATGGGCGATGCGATACTCTGCTGGGCAGAATCGCTTTCTCAGGAGGCGGAGATCGCAGCCGTTTATACCGATCTTGCAGATATTTTTTCCTGCGATAGAGCGGATGTCAAGCTCATGCTGTCGCTCTTCCGCTATGAGAACGAAGAAATACAGAAGCTTATGGCAGAGGCGTTGTCCCAGTGGCGCATCATGATCGAGGTCGGTGCGCTGAGGCTTGGCCGCAGATATTCCGAACGCTTTGCCGCGCTGGCATCAACGATTCTCTATACCCTTATAGGCGCTGCTGCGACCGGAGCCGAAAGGGAAAGAACGCTTGCTGCGCTTGGGCAGCTGCTGTCATGAACAATCAGGCAAAGGAGACCAATATGAATTCAAGGATATCCAAGGACGAATACTATCTCTCCATCGCTGCGGCGGTTTCCAAACGTTCGACCTGCCTGCGCAGGCAATACGGCGCCGTTATAATCAAAAATGACGAGATCATCTCCACCGGCTACAACGGAGCCGCAAGGGGTGAGCCAAACTGCTGCGATACCGGCGAATGCTGGCGCGAAGCGCACAATATTCCCCACGGCGAGCAGTACGAAAAATGCGTGGCTGTCCATGCCGAACAGAACGCAATAATCTCTGCCGCAAGGCGTGATACCATCGGAAGCGTGCTGTATCTTGCAGGCTTCGATGCCAATGGCGAGCTTGCAAGCCCCATGCCCTGCGCTATCTGTTCGCGCTTTATCAAGAATGCCGGCATCATCGAGATCGTCAGCAGGGGTGCAGACGGCAAAATAGAACGACATAAAGTATAAATCTACCGGTGAACTATCCATGCTTTGGACGGTTCACCTTTCACATACGGAGAAATATTTATGAGGGTTATATCACCGAGCTTTGAAATAATTAACCGTCCGGACGGACAGGAGGTGCTTAAGCATCTCGAGCTGTGCGGAAGGGTCTGCTATAAATCCGAATCCGGAATAGGCGAAGGCAGCGCGGAGCGTCTGGTCAGGCATATGCTGTCGAGGGGGCATGAAAGCCCAATTGAGCATTACTCTGTCAGCGTCAGGGTAATCTGCGACAGGGGCGTATCCCACGAATGGGTCCGCCACCGTTTGGCAAGCTATTCGCAGGAGAGCACGCGCTACTGCAACTATTCCCAGGATAAATTCGGCAACGAGCTGACATTCATCAAGCCTTATTTCGCTGAGCCGCATACGGCGCTTTATTCCACATGGGTCATCGCAATGGCGGAGGCCGAAAAGGCATACTTTGATCTGCTGGACTTTGGGGCAAAGCCCGAGGACGCACGCAGCGTGCTTCCGAACAGCATCAAAACGGAGTTCATCTGCACGATGAACCTGCGTGAGTGGAGGCATTTCTTCCGTTTGCGCTGCGCGCCTGCCGCGCACCCGGCAATGCGTGAAATCAGCATTCCGCTGCTCGCGGAATTTCGTGAAATGCTGCCGGTCGTATTCGAGGATATTCCATTCTGATTCGCCAGCTTATTTTCAAAGTTCCCATCCTTCGCCGTTATGACGGAGGGAGCATGACGATAAGATTACCTGTAAATCAGCCTTACGAATTATTTCCTAAAAAAGGAGGTACATATGCAACATAAAAAGATAGTAGCAATGCTTCTTGCAGGCGGCCAGGGAAGCAGACTGGGCGTTCTTACCAATTCCATGGCCAAGCCTGCGGTTCCGTTCGGAGGAAAATACAGAATAATTGATTTTCCGCTGTCCAACTGTGTAAATTCAGCAATAGACACCGTCGGCGTGCTCACCCAGTATGAGCCTCTTGAGCTGAACGCCTATATTGGCACCGGACAACCCTGGGATCTTGACAGGAACAACGGCGGAGTCTATGTGCTCCCCCCATATGTCAGCAGCTCGAGCGAGCGCTGGTATTCCGGAACCGCGGATGCAATCTTCCAGAACATGGCATTCATCGAACGCTATAATCCCGATTACGTGCTGATACTCTCCGGCGATCACATTTACAAGATGGATTATTCAAAGATGCTCGCCTTCCACGAGGAAAAGGCTGCGGATGCCACCATAGCCGTTTTGACCGTTCCCATCGAGGAGGCTTCGCGCTTCGGCATTATGAATACCGACGACGACAGCAGGATAGTCGAATTTGAGGAAAAGCCCAAGCAGCCCAAGAGCAACAAAGCATCTATGGGTATCTACATTTTCAACTGGCAGGTGCTGAAGGAATATCTTACCAAGGATTCCGAGGATTCAGGCTCCAGCCACGACTTTGGAAAGAACATAATCCCCTCCATGATAAACAGCGGCAAGCGCATGTTCGCCTGGGGCTTTGACGGCTACTGGAAGGATGTCGGGACGATTTCGAGCCTTCTTGAAGCCAACATGGATCTTTTGGGAGAAACGCCCAAATTCAACCTCTATGACAAGGAATGGAGGATCTATTCCAAGAGCACCATCATGCCGCCGCACTATGCCGGCGAAGATGCCGACATTGCGGACAGCATCGTGACAGAGGGCTGCGATGTCAACGGCACGGTTCGCCACAGCGTGCTGTATTCAGGGGTCACCGTAGAAAAGGGCGCTGTCATCGAGGATTCGGTGGTCATGCCCGGCGCGGTCATCAAATGCGGAGCAACCGTAAAGAAAGCCATAATCGGCGAGGGCGCGGTTATCGGCGAGGGTGCTCAGCTCGGCTGTGAGGCTCTGCCCACGGAGCAATATGACACAAAGCTCACCGGGGATATCACTCTCATCGCAAGCTCCATTAACGTACCAGACGGTATGCGGGTTCCCAAGGGGAAGGTAATCAAAGGGAGGACAGCACATGACTAACAACGCATTCGGCCTTATCTATACCGGCGAAGCCAACGCCAGGCTCAGGGAACTGACCTTTTCCCGTTCTGTTGCGGCAGTGCCCTTCGGGGGAAGGTACAGGGTCATCGACTTTCTGCTCTCCGACATGGTGAATACCGGCATATCGAACGTTGGGCTCATCACTCAGCGCAACTATCATTCCCTCATGGACCATCTCGGAAGCGGCAAGGAGTGGGATCTTCACAGAAAGCGCGACGGTCTTTTCATACTTCCGCCGTTTGTCACCAAGGATAACACCGGAATGTATCGCGGAACGGTCGATGCAATACGTTCGGTGCTCGGCTATGTGCGCCGCTCGACTCAGAGGTATGTTATCCTTACCGGAAGTCATACCCTTTATAATACCACCTATGACGCCATGCTCCGTCAGCACATCGAGACCGGAGCAGAGATAACCATCATGTACAACGTTGAGCGCGAGTTCAATCGCGCCGATCAGTTTGATGATTTGAGGCTCACTATGGACGAGACCGGCCGGGTTACCGACCTTTCGCTCGACCCATATTTCCCCACGAGCAGTTTCCGCGGATGTGATGCCTATATCATGGAAAAGGAAAGGCTTGAATACCTCGTTGAGGAGGCCGCCTCCCATGGCGAATATGATTTCATGCGTGATGTACTCGTGAAAAACGTTGACAAATGCCGCATTTACGGCTGGCGCTATGACGGCTATGTTGCAAGGCTGGATTCCGTAAGCACCTTCTACAAGCACAACATGGAGCTTTTGGATCCGGCGATACGAATGGATCTGTTCAATCCGCGCACACCCATCTATACCAAGGTCAAAGACGAAGTCCCTGCCAAGTACACCGATACCGGCAGAGTCCGCAACTCAATAGTCGCCGACGGCTGCATAATCGAAGGCGAAGTTGAAAACTCCGTCCTGTTCAGGGGCGTGCATGTATGCAAGGGGGCTGTAGTACGCGATTCTATCATAATGCAGGCATGTTATGTCGGCGAAAACAGTACGCTTTCCAATGTTGTCATGGACAAAGGCGTATTGATATTGAACGGCAGGAATATTTCCGGCTACAAGACCTATCCCGTTATTATCAGGAAGGGTACAACCGTTTGATTCGTTCATCGACATCAGGCGGTTCTGACATATAATCGGCAAGCAGTATTTATGGCTGTTGACCAAGCGATTTTCGCTTTCTCAACAGCTGTTTTCTATGCTGAAACCGCAGCACGGAATCTTCCGCACTTCAAAAAGTACTTTTTCCCGTACACCGCAGATCTCGTCATATATATTCTATTTTCATCAATTTTCGTTTACATTTCCGACTCAATTTGGTACAATACATTAGAATGGATAAGTAGTTTCTTGCCCCGGTTTTCACGGCCGAAGGGGCGGAAATGATCACATATACTAGAGAGAGGAACGGATTATTACTCAAGTGGATACGGAAATTGCGGTACGGATGACGAATATTACAAAGATGTTCGGCGATGTGTGCGCCAACAAGGACGTCTGTCTCGACATCCGCAAGGGCGAGATTCTTTCACTGTTGGGCGAAAACGGCAGTGGAAAGACTACGCTTATGAATATGCTCTCGGGCATCTACTTCCCTGACTCCGGAAGCATCGAGGTCAACGGTGTGCCCGTCGTCATCAAATCCCCAAAGGATGCATTTGACCTTCATATCGGAATGATACATCAGCATTTTAAGCTTATCGATGTGTTCACCGCTGCCGAAAATGTGCTGCTGGGGCTAAAGGGCAAGCTGCGCGATGTTAAGCAGGGCATTGAAGCTATCTGTAAGAAATATGGCTTTTCGGTCGATCCCGACAAGAAGGTCTATGAGATGTCCGTCTCCGAAAAACAGACTCTTGAGATAGTTAAGGCTCTTTACAGGGGCGCGGATATCCTAATTCTCGATGAACCCACCGCAGTTTTGACACCGCAGGAGACGGACAAGCTCTTCAGTGTCATGCGTGCAATGAAAGCCGACGGTAAATCCATCGTTATTATCACCCACAAGCTTCACGAGGTCCTGGAGATATCCGACCGTGTCGCCGTGCTCCGCAAGGGCGAATACATCGGCGATGTGGCAACCGGTGAGGCGGACGCGCAGAGTCTTTCCAATATGATGGTCGGAAGGAGCGTTTCTCTTAATATCGAGCGTCCCGAGGTGACGGAGCGCGTGCTTCGGCTAAAAGTCGAGCATCTCTCCGTTAAGGACAATATGGGCGTTCTGAGGCTTGACGATGTTTCCTTCGAAGCCTATGGCGGTGAGATCCTTGGCATTGCAGGCATCACGGGGAGCGGTCAGAAGGAGCTGCTTGAAGCCATTGCCGGTCTGGAGACGGTTGAAAAATCCTCCTCCATCATCTACATCGATCCCAAGACCGAACAGGGCGAAGAGCTTTGCGGCAAGAATCCGCAGCAGATCCACAGCATGGGCGTTGGCTTTGCGTTCGTTCCGGAGGACAGGCTTGGCATGGGGCTTGTCGGCAGCATGGATATACCCGACAATATGCTGCTCAGGAGCTACCTTGACGGAAAATCAGGCTTTGTCAACATGAAGCTTCCGCGCAATCTCGCCTCCAAGGTCGTGGATGAGCTGGGCGTAGTCACTCCTGACCTGAAAACCCAGGTCAGCAAGCTCTCCGGCGGAAACGTGCAGAAGGTACTTGTCGGCAGGGAGATCGCAGGCGATCCTGCCCTGCTGATGACGGCATATGCGGTAAGGGGACTCGATATCAATACTTCAATGGCTATCTACCAGCTTTTGAACGAGCAGAAGAAGAAGGGTACGGCGGTCATCTATGTCGGCGAGGATCTGGACGTTCTGCTTGAGCTATGCGACCGAATAATGGTGCTCTGTTCAGGCAAGGTAAGCGGTATCGTTGACGGCAGGACCGCAGTCAAAGAGGATATCGGGCTAATGATGACATCGATTGGGGGTAAAACGGCATGATTCGAATTTCCAAAAGGGTTGGAATGCCCAAGTGGCAGAGCTGGATGATAAGGCTCATTGCGGTTGTCCTTGCTCTTATCGTCAATGCGATCGTCATCTATTCGCTCACAAAGATGAATCCTCTGAAGGTCTATGAAGCCATGTTCGAGGGCGCATTCGGCTCCACGCGCAGGGTCTGGAATACGCTTGCCGATATCATGATGCTTCTCTGCATCGGCGTCGCGCTCGCCCCGGCCTTCAAAATGCGATTTTGGAACATCGGCGCCGAAGGTCAGGTGCTCATCGGAGGCGTTGTCTCGGCTGCATGTATGATCTATTTCAGCAGCGTTCCCAACGTTCTGCTTCTGCTCATCATGTTCGTTCTCAGCACGCTGGCAGGCGCTGCTTGGGGCTTCATTCCTGCAATCTCCAAAGCAAAGCTCAACACTAACGAGACGCTGTTCACGCTGATGATGAACTACATAGCCATACAGCTCACATCCTATTTCGTTGCGCTATGGGAGAATCCCAAGGGCTCCAACTGCGTAAACATCATAAATCCCAACACCAACGCCGGCTGGTTCCCGTCCATCTTCGGGCAGCAGTATGTACTCAACGTTATCATAGTCATGATCCTTGTCGTCGTGATGTATTTCTACCTTACCCGTACCAAGCACGGCTATGAGATCGCAGTCGTAGGCGCAAGCAAGAATACCGCCCGCTATGCGGCGATAGACGTTGGAAAGGTCACCGTACGCACGGTCAGCATTTCCGGTGCTATCTGCGGCATCGCAGGCTTTATCGCTGTCGCAGGCCAAAGCCACACCATCTCGGTAGACACGGCCGGCGGCAAGGGCTTTATCGCCATAATCGTCGCATGGCTTGCCAAGTTCAACACATTTGTAATGATACTTATCTCACTCCTGCTCGTATTCCTCGATAAGGGCGCGGGCGAGATCGCTTCACGCTATAATATCAACGATAATATTTCCAAGATGATAATGGGCATCATCCTGTTCTTCATCCTCGGCAGCGAGTTTTTCATCAACTATAAGCTCAGCCTTGCAAAATCCGAAAAGAAAGTGAAGGGGGCATAATATGGATCAGATAATCTCCCTGTTCCAGGCTGCTATCGCATTCGGAACTATCATCATGTTCGGCGCCACCGGTGAAGTGCTGACCGAAAAATCGGGCAACCTCAACCTCGGCGTTCCCGGTATCATGTACCTTGGCGGTATAGCAAGTCTTGCAAGCTCCTTTATATATGAGCAGGCATGCAGCACCGCAGGAATTCAGCCCTCCCCCGTTCTGCTAGTAGTCATTCCGCTGGTCTGTGCTTTCCTGGCAGCGGCGCTTGGCGGACTCATCTTCAGCTTCCTTACCATCACGCTGCGCGCCAATCAGAATGTGACAGGTCTCACGCTCACCATCTTTGCGGCAGGCCTTGCCAATCTGTTCGGCGGTTCACTCAATAAGTTCGCCGGCGGCGTCGGTCAGATCCGCGTTGCCGCAACCAGCAACCTTTTCCGGGCAAAGATACTCGGCTTTATCCCGGTGCCGGAAGCGGTCAGCAAATTCTTCTTCAGCTATGGCTTAATGGTCTACCTTGCCATTATCATCGCCGTACTCGTCCATATCTACCTTAACCGAACTACCAAGGGACTTAACCTGCGTGCAGTCGGCGAAAGCCCTGCGACTGCGGATGCCGCCGGCATCAACGTCACTGCCAACAAATACCTTGCGACCTGTATCGGCGCCGGCATAAGCGGTCTTGGCGGTCTTTACTATGTAATGGACTATACGAAGGGTACTTGGGCAAATGACGGAACTATCGAAAGCCTTGGCTGGCTTGCCGTCGCGCTCGTCATCTTCTCCACTTGGAAGCCTATCAGGGCCGTATGGGGCTCCTACCTCTTCGGTCTATTCTACTGGATATTCCTCTATATCGGACTGAGCCGCAGGACCCAGGAGATCTTCCGTATGCTTCCCTATGTCGTGACCATACTCGTCCTTATTATCGTCTCTCTCAGAAAGCGCAAGGAGGATCAGCCTCCCGAAGGCTTAGGCCAGGCATACTTCCGAGAGGAACGTTAGCGTCCGCAGATAATTTGTGGATGCCTCGTCTTTAGTCAAAGTGCTTTGCTGCACGGATAAGAAAGGAACGCCCGAAAGGTTTTCAAAACTGTTCGGGCGTTTTGTTCAAGGCTCATTGATTTTTCCCAATATTCTTTTTCGTGAAAATGAGTCGCACAAACAGAATCCGATAATCGGCGATAAAAAACAGAAAGGATTCGCGATATGTTTTGCCCTAATATTACCGATATTGAAACCGTTTTACATGACTATCATATCAAGGCAAAGGTTAAGTCTTTTTTCGAGATCCAACGGTATCATTATGAGCAGGATGACCCCGATTCAAAGGAGGTGCGCCTTATCGTCAAGGTCGACTTGGAAGAGGCCTCTCCGCTTGTTGTCCGCTTCAAAAATGAATCCGATGTTACGCTTGAACTGATGGAAAGCCAATGTCTGTTCGCAAAAGCCTTATTGGATAACGGCATACAAACGCCCAAGCAGTATCAGACTGACGGCAAATTCGCGAAGTGGTACCTGATAGGCGGATATGATGTAATAGTAACGGTCGAACAATTCGTTGAAAACGAGATAAAGGTCGTAGACGCTCTCACCGCTGAAAAGACCGGTGTATTGCTGGCCAAAATGCATAATATCTCACAGGAATATGACCTGCATGTAAATAACGATGTTTTATTCGACCCATTCGCCGATAATGATCTGTTCGAATTTGAAGTGTTCCGCTCATTGGAGGCTTCTCTTGATGCGGAGGACAAGGCGTTATTTGACAGGATCTCGGCAAAATACCAAGATTATTTGGAAGTTTTATCGCCGCTTAGGGCGTCCCCACGCTACGCTGTGCAGGGAGATATCAGTGACTGCAATTTATATCTTGCCGACTCCGGGGAGATCGGCGTGTTTGACTTCAATCGGAGCGGCGATAACATTCTGTATTGTGATGCGGTCATGCAGGCTGTATTTGAAGCAAGGCTTATGGATTATCCCGAAGACCGGGGTGCAGATTTTGAAGCGGTCATATTGGAAGCGTTCCTGCGAGGATACCGTTCCGTCCGCAGTTTTTCCGAAGAAGAACAGAAAATGTATCCGTACCTATATGCCATCATAACCGCTTTTTGGCGTTTTGATATGCGCTGGAGTGAAGACAGTCTGCTGAATGCGCACAAAAACGGAGATTCACAGCGTGTTCACGAGTGGCTACTTACGATTTGGGCCCGCCTTACATTGGTTGATTGAACAAAATTATCCATACTGCAGAAAAATCTTTAGGAACGGAAAATCCTCCGTATGCATTGTACCATGCGGAGGATCAACTGTTTCTGGATGCCGCCAAATAGCGCAGCTGCGTTATTTTTGCTTTCCGTGTCATTTCCTTTTAACATGCCTAATCTTTGCTGCGAAGCATTATCAAATTTTCCATAATCATCAAATCCCTGCACACTCGTCCCAAAACGCGAATAATCTGTATAAACAAGCTTAGTTTGGAGGGATTATGGAAGATGTTATTGCACGGTTTGAGAACGTGCTCCTGATATACCATGAGCCCCACGCCGAAACGCTCGCAATAAAGGATATCAGCATCGATTTCGGACGGGGGAATTTCACCGCCATCGTAGGCCCTTCGGGCTGCGGAAAGACAACGCTGCTGTCCATGCTTGCCGGCATACTTTCGCCGAGCAGCGGCAGGGTCGAGGTGCTGGGACATACACTCTATGGGGACGGTTCGGAGGAAAAGCGCAAGCACCGTTCGGGCGCTGCGACAGGCTGCGACACCGGCTACATGCTGCAAAGGGACAATCTCCTGGATTGGCGTACTATCGAGGATAACGTACTGCTGGGGCTTGAGATCAAACATATGCTGAACGAGGAAACGCGGAGCTATGCAAGGGAGCTTCTACGGCGTTATGGGCTTGGGGACTTTATGAAGCTCTACCCTCGTCAGTTATCCGGAGGTATGCGCCAGAAAGCGGCGCTCATAAGAACTCTGGTGTTCAGGCCCAAGCTGCTGCTGCTCGATGAGCCGTTCTCTGCGCTCGACTATCAGACAAAGCTGCTGCTTGCGGACGAAGTGCATTCCATAATCAGACGCGAAGGCTGCTCCGCGGTGCTGGTCACCCATGACATTTCCGAGGCCATAAGCATGTGCGACCGTATCATTGTCCTTACATCACGCCCGGCCACGGTTCGGTGCGATGTTGAAATACGGCTTAAGGAGGATTCTCCGCTCGCGCGCCGCAACGATGCCGGTTTCAAGTACTATTTCAACCTGGTATGGGAGGAGATGATGAAAAATGAAGAGTTCAACTAAAGGAACCTGTTCGGCAGAGCACAGCGAATACCTTCGCAGGCTGAAAAGAAATAAACGCTTCATCTCATTCATGCAGCTTGCTATTCTCATCGGCTTCATCGCCGCATGGGAGATATTGGGCCGGCTCGGCATTATCAATACCTTTATCTTCTCAAGCCCGAGCCGCGTTGCGTCTACCATTTCCAGGCTGTACAGTAACGGAGAGCTTTTGATGCACATCGGTATTACTACCTTTGAAACAGTTGCGGGCTTTATTATCGGAACGCTCCTGGGAACGCTCATCGCCGTGCTCATGTGGTGGAGCAAAACCCTTGCCAAGATTTTGGACCCGTATATGGTGGTACTCAATGCCCTGCCGAAGATCGCGCTCGGCCCGATCCTCATCGTTTGGGTAGGCGCAGGCATGGAAGCTATCATCGTAATGGCACTTCTCATCTCAACAATAGTCACGATAATGACTGTGCTTTCCGGCTTTAACGAAATATCCGGCGAGAACCATCTGCTGATGCGTACGCTGGGTGCAACGAAGATGCAGACATTCATCAAGGTCGTGCTCCCTGCATCCGTGCCAACGGTGATGAGCGCGCTTAAGCTAAGCGTCGGAATGAGCTGGGTTGGCGTCATCGTCGGAGAATATCTCGTCTCAAAAGCAGGGCTTGGCTATCTTATAGTTTACGGCGGTCAGGTGTTCAAGCTGGACCTCGTCATGGCATCAATAGCCATTCTTTGCGTGCTCGCTGCGCTCATGTACTATGCGGTCGCTGCACTCGAAAGGTGGATTTCACGCAAGGTGGGAAGATATTAGTTCCATTTGCATTAAAACAGCAAAGGCAGGGACTGCGGCGGTCCCTGCCTAACTATACATGAATTATTCCTGCTGATCATTAATAACGGTTCATTTAGCCTCTTGGTTCTCCTTGTTCTCATCAGCCACGGCGGTCTTTTTCTTTCCGCAGATGATAAGCTTGGTGAGTATTCCGACGATGAGGGCGGTTGCGATGGATGAAATCTGAATCTGACCGAACTGCAGTACCAGGCCGCCGATACCGGTCACCAGAATCGCACTTACAACAAAGAGATTCTCGTTTTCTCCGAGGTCAACATTCTTGAGCATCTTGAGGCCGCTAACAGCGATGAAGCCATAAAGCGCAATGCAGATACCGCCGACTACGCAGGTGGGAATGGTGTTGACGAATGCGATGAAGGGCTTGAAGAATGCGAGCAGGATCGCCATGATGGCTGTCAGCGCGGTGGTTGATACGGAAGCATTGCCGGTGATCGCTACACAGCCGACGCTTTCGCCGTAGGTGGTGTTGGGGCAGCCGCCGAAGATCGCGCCAACGATGGAGCCGACGCCGTCGCCGAGAAGTGTACGGTGCAGACCGGGATCCTTGATCAGGTCATGATTGATGACGGTGCTGAGGTTTTCATGGTCAGCAATGTGCTCAGCAAATACTACGAAAGCAACGGGAGCAAACAGAGCGAGCAGCGAAACGAAGCCTGTTACACCGTTGAGCGCGCTTGTGCCTTCCTTCAATGCGGTCACAAAGGTGAATTCTGGAAGTGCGATAAAGCTTGAGAAGGTGGTGGGAGCGAAATTAGAGGTCAATGCGGTGAAATCGATGATCTTAAGATACTCGATCTCACATGCCTGGCCGATAAATGTGAAGATTGCAGCGAGAACATAGCCTGCAGCAATACCGATTATGAAGGGTATGAGTTTCATTCCCTTGGAGCCCTTGACGGAGGCAAGCACGGTCACGCCGAAGGTTACAAGTCCGATAAGGATGCAGATAAGGTTGTATTCGTCTGCGGCGGTGGCGGTATTGTTGACATTTTTGATTGCGCTGCCGCAGAGGCTGAGTCCGATAAGTGCAACGGTCGGTCCAATAACAACGGGGGGAAGGAGTTTTTCAACCCACTTGGTGCCTACGAAACGAACGACAAGAGCGATAATGACATATACGAGGCCTGCAATGACTGCACCAAGGATTATGCCGAATGCGCCGAACGCCGCAGCGCCAACAAGGGGACTGATGAACGCAAAGGAGCTTCCGAGGAAAACGGGGCTCTTGCGCTGAGTGAAAAGGATGTAGGTAAGGGTGCCGACACCTGCACCGAGAAGCGCCGCTGCCTGATTTAGGACTTCCTTACCATAGCTCAGGTTGACAAGGGTCGGAACCAGCAGGGTCGCTGCAATGATTGCGAGCAGCTGCTGGAGCGCAAATACCAGGTTCGCTTTGAACTTGGGCCTGTCTTTGACATCATAGACGAGTTTCATGTGTATTCCTCCGTATGTTTTTAGCCTAAAAAAGCCTTGCCGCATACGGCAAGGCTTGGACATATTTATAACATCCATGCAGACCATCGATCTGCTAACAATACCACTTGGGGCTTGCTGTCTTGCCGGCATCACGGTACCGTCTTTAAGACTGTTCGCATATTTTTATCACAATAGCCCCATATTTGTCAATATATTGACAAATATGGGGAAAAGTATATTTACATTATCGGCAGGAGACATGCTTTTCCCCTCCTGCGGAACGGAGTTCCCGGTATGTCTTGATTATCAGTACCGAGGCTGCAGCGAATGTCAGTAAATCCGATATTGGCATGGAGTACAATACCCCGTCAAGGCCGAAGAATACCGGAAGCAGCAGCGCAAAGCCCACACCAAACACGACCTCTCGAACCATTGATAAAAGCGTTGACTCAAGCGCCTTGCCCATCGCCTGCAGGAAGATAAAGCATGCCTTGTTCACGCAAGCCAAAACAATCATGCACAGGTAGACCCTGAACGCTTTGACAGCAAATTCCGTGTAATATGTGCTTTCGTTCGCTGCGCTGAAGATACCGATAAGCTGATTCGGGAATACTTCAACCATGACCAACGCTGCCAAGCCCACGATTGCTTCGGCTATCAGGAGCTTTGTGAACAATTCTTTTACGCGTTCCTTCTTATTAGCTCCCATATTGAAGCCAACGATCGGTATGCAGCCTGCCGCCATGCCGACAACTATTGAAATAACTATCTGAAAGAACTTCATGACTATGCCCACAACTGCCATCGGTATCTGCGCATACTGTTCCTGCGAAAATATCTCGTCCAATGCGCCGTATTTCCTGAGCATATTGTTGATAGCTGCCATAGCCGCAACGAGACTTATTTGTGAAAGAAAGCTCGTGATTCCAAGACCAAGCGTATTGCCGCAGATGGTTCCGCTAAACTTGAAATCCGACTTTGAGGGCTTGACCACCTTCATATTGAGCAGATACAGGACAGCCAGCACAGCCGTGACCGCCTGGCCCAAGACAGTCGCAACTGCCGCGCCCATCATGCCCCATTTGAGTACAAAGATAAAGATGGGATCCAGCACGATATTGACTGCTGCGCCCGAAAGCGTTGATATCATCGCAAACCTGGGGCTTCCGTCCGCGCGAATGATCGGGTTCATCGCCTGTCCGAACATGTACAACGGTATGCCGAGCGTTATATAGAAAAAATACTCCTTTGAGCAGCGGAAGGTCTCCTCATTCACCGTACCGCCGAACATTGCGATTATCTGTTCATCAAAGATAAGGTACACCGCCGTCAGCAAAATACTTCCGATAATAACCATGATAACCGAATTGCCTACGCTCTTTTTTGCTCTTTCAAGCTCATTTCTTCCGATGCTGATGCTTACAAATGCGCAGCAGCCGTCCCCTACCATGACCGCTATTGCAAGCGCCACAACGGTCAGCGGAAACACTACTGTGTTGGCAGCGTTGCCGAACGAGCCCAAATATGAGGCATTTGCAATAAAGATCTGGTCAACGATGTTGTACAATGCACCAACGAGCAGCGAAATAATGCACGGCAGGGCATACTTTCTCATCAGCCATCCGATGCGTTCGGTTCCGAGGTTCAAATTGGATTTTCTTTCCATTTTTCTTCCTTTCTAAGCATAAAATGCGTGCCGCCTTCAGCCGGATTTACGCCAAAGGCAACACGCTAAACTCATGCTTAATAGTGTTTTACACAAAAAAACGAGTGGCGCTCGCAACCGGAATTACGCTTTTACGCCACTCGTTGTACTATAATTATATCAGTTTTTCGCCAAATTTGCAAGCTGATTTTTGCCGCAGCAGCGGCAGAGAAAACTACCTGTCGTTCCAGTGAATTATCTCTTCGATAAGCTCCTCCTGATCCTCGCAGGTGAGCAGGCCGTGCTTCATGGGGGTTTTGCTGAAGGTGTAGGGCATTTCAAGCTCCGAACTCGGAACAACGAACCATCCTTCATTCATCAGTTCGGAGATGGAACGGATCCTGCCGGGCTCCAGGAAAACCTTGTTCGCAGCGGAATTGGTCAGCCGCACCTTCACGATGTTTGCAATGACAATGCCGGCAAGCACACCGATTAAAGCAACGAGCAGAGGAATTATCCTGCCGCTCTTGGTGAGCGTTTCAAATACCGATCTGGTCGAAACGACCGCAAAGACGATCGCCGCAATGCAAATTCCAAGGCAAAGCGGAAGGAAATTGATGAGCTGAATGCGTTTTCTGCATTTTTTACACACCGGAAGCTGTACGGGCACAACGATGCTCGTATCGCGCTTATAGGCTTTGCTCCCCTTTGGCCTCTCCTCCGAGGCAGTGGGGTGCAGATGCGCAATGCTGAAGCGGACATAGCCGCCATCCGCTGCATTAGGCTCATCATCTGCACAAAGCGAACAGCCGTCGTCATACATGAGCTTCTCCATACCTCCATACGGCATGGCGGCCGCAACGGTGCAGATATCCTCCATAACAAGCTTCTGGTCATCTTCGCTGAGCTTATCAACAAAGCACTTGTCGCATGATTCCATGTTGAGCAGACGGCAATGCGGAGTGCCGGAAAGCAGACAGTTTTCACAGGAATGCTTTTCTTCAAATTGAGAATGCTGCTTCTCAGTCCGTTCTTCTTCTCGTTCGATGAATTCTTCCATCATTTTTATCCTTTCAGTAAGACATCATATCCATCCGTTTTTATCATACTCTAAATACACCGCTTCGTCAATAGATTTTTCTGTTTTAGCACTAATATCGGGAAAATTCGCCAAATGCGGATAATTGAATTGAATTTTGCTTCATATCATGGTATAATGCAGAATGGTTGAGTGCACGGACATTTTTATTCGGTATCCTGCGCTCGCACTGATTACATACAGGAGAGTTAATATGAAGAAGTTTTTAAGTATTATTCTGACCGCAATGCTCGTACTTGCGCTTGCCGTCCCCTTTGCCGCAGCTGCCGATGAAGAAGAAGCGGTCATTACCCTTAACAGCATCGACAACGCAAAGCCGGGCGATGAAATCATCGTCACCGCTTCCATTTCCGGCAATTATAATGTCCACTGCGTTAACTTTACGTTTGAATACGATGTTAACGCACTGGAGCTCATCGAGGCAAAGCAGGGTGATTTTCTGAACCAGATCGGCATGAACGGCAACCTCGTCATTCTGGATTCTCAGGCCTTCATCGAATCCGGACGAATCGTGCTTGGCATTGCCTGCCCCGTAGACGCCATGAACGGCTCCGGCGATCTCGTTGTCATGCGCTTCCGTATCAAGGAGAACGTTACCGTCAACACGCAGGTCATCCTCTATGTATCCGAATTCGGATACATGCCCATTGGCGATACATTCGCAACCCCTGTCAAGTTTTCTTCTCACAACTCCATCATTACCCTTGTCGGCGGCACAGTGCCCGAGGGCGGATATAATGAGGGCGAGAACGGCAGCTATCAGGGCGAACCCATCACCCCGGTTCCCGGACTGACCGCGATCCCCCAGGAGCCCGCGACCTTAGAGCCGGACGCTACCGAGCTTCCCACCGTTACACAGGATGCATCCGACACAGCGGAGCCCGACGGCGCTAAGGAGACCTTGGATCCCGGCAGCAAGGGCGATGCGCTGATCACCAACGCTCCGTCGGATACCCCGGCAGATGATAAGCCCAAGGGCAGCAACACCGTGCTTATCTGCGTGCTTGCCGGAGTTGTCGTTTTAGGTGCCGTCGCTGCCGTGGTGCTAATCACTAAATCCAAGAAGAATAAGTAAAAAGCCTTGGGTTGAGCGCGAAAGCGTTCAACCCAATTGAATATTATACAAACTCCTTGTTTCTTATGCGAAAATTCATTTCCGTTATTCTTATACTCGCTCTGCTCCTGCCCGCAACGCTTTTTGCCGATACGGGCAAGCCCACTGCGCCCAAGACTAACCTTTCAGATATGGAAACCACGACCCTCACGGGTGAAGCGGTGGACGGCAGCATCTTTTCTCAGCATACTCTGACCGTTCTTCACTACTTCGCAACGTGGAGCGCCGACTGTATAAGGGAGCTTGACTATATGCAGCAGGCTCAAGAGGCCTTCGGAAGCCAGGTTGCCGTACTGGGCGTTCTTCACGAGGACGGTACCAGTACCGCCGAGGCCTGTCTTGAACTGTTCGCTGAAAACGGTATAACCTATCCCGCAGTTCACCTTTGCGACCGGCTTAGCGCACTTGTCGGTCAGAACAGCTATATACCCCAGACCTTTATCGTGGATTCAGGCGGCAATGTCGTCAGCTCTTTTATCGGCACATTCGAGGATTATTCCGTGCTTGAAAGCCTCATCCGGGATCTTCTACCGAATGATACGCTCTATCACACCGTAAACTTCTATGACGGACTAACCGGTATGCTCATTGCCGCCAAGCATGTCGTTCACGGCGGCAGCGCCAGGCCTCCCCGTCCGCCGGTACACGAGGGATATGAGTTCGCTGAATGGAAGGGCAATTATACCAACGTCCTTAATGACGAGAACGTAGAGGCCTGCTATCAGGAGGTTGTAATAGTCGTTCCGGTCCTTCCCGGCGATGTCAATGGAGACGGAGCTGTGGATGTCACCGATGCCACGCTTATCATCCGATATTCACTGGAACTTATTTCAGATGAGAACGATTTCATCGTTGATGCTGCCGATTATAATATGGACGGACATATCGAGGTCGGCGATGCGATCCTTGTGATTAGATTCTCAATGGGCCTTGATTAACAATATTTTCAGGAAAAAGCTATGTACTTAGTTGTAGGACTGGGCAATCCCGGAAGGGATTACGCAAAGACCAGGCATAATGTTGGATTTATGACCGTGGATATGCTTTCGGAACGCACGGGCACGGCATTTACGCGCTCCGGCTTCAGAGCTGTCTACGGCGAGGGCAGAATTAACGGCGAAAAAATTATCATTGCCAAGCCCGAAACCTATATGAACGACTCCGGCTTTGCCGTTGTCGACCTTATAAACTGGTTCAAGATTCCGAACGACCATCTTATTGTCATCTATGATGATATCGACCTGCCCTGCGGAGCTATCCGCATTCGCGAGAGCGGCTCCGCAGGAACGCATAACGGTATGCGGAGCATAGTCGAACAGCTTGGCCATGAGGACTTCATCCGCATTCGCATTGGCATAGGAAAGCCAAAGCGCGATCTCATCGGTTATGTGCTTGGCGTTCCGGATGCCGATGACATGAGGCTGCTCACAAAAGCCTTTTCCGACGCTGCCGACGCCGCCATTCTAATTATGGAGGGCAAGCTCGAGGAGGCACAGAGCAGGTTTAACTATAAGCCTCCCAAAAAGCCCAAGCCCGAGAGCGGAGTAGAAAAGACAAAAAAGAAGGACGTTTATGCTCCCCTGCTCTGTCTGAACGCATGTGCCGCGGAAAAAGAGCTAAGACAAGCTCACGAGGTATTTTTTCTGAATACTGATATGGCAGAGGGTACGCTTTTCCGTTCGGGCAAGCTCAGCAAAGCCTTCCCCTACGGCATAAACGATATAATGGATGCAGAAAAGAGGCTGATCCGCTTTGCGCCCTTTATCGCCAAGGTGTTCCCTGAAACGGTAAACGGCATAATCGAGTCACCGCTTGCCGATGCGGAGCGGCTCAGGCGCAGCCTGCCCAATGACAGGCGCCCAAACAAGCTGTTTATCAAGCAGGATTCCGAGCTTCCCATTGCAGGCTCCGTCAAAGCGAGGGGCGGCATTTACGAGGTGCTGAAGCATACCGAGGAGCTTGCTCTCTCAGCAGGGCTTCTTGCAGTTGGCGGCAATGGCGAACCTGTTGGTTATGAAGAGCTTTCGGAGCATAGGGACTTCTTTTCGCAATACTCCATGCAGGTCGGTTCGACCGGTAATCTTGGTTTGAGTATTGGTATTATGAGCGCCGCTATCGGATACGACGTCACCGTTCACATGAGCTCCGACGCAAAGGCATGGAAGAAGGAGCTTCTGCGCAGCAAGGGCTGTAAGGTTGTTGAGTATGAAACCGATTACAGCAAGGCCGTTGAGAACGGCAGGCGCGCCGCCGAATCAGACCCCCATAGCTACTTTGTGGACGATGAACGCTCCATTGACCTTTTCATGGGCTACGCAGTCGCCGCACTTAGGCTCAAAGCACAGCTCGACAACGCCAATGTTATCGTAGATTCGGAACATCCTCTGTTCGTTCACCTTCCCTGCGGAGTCGGAGGCGCCCCCGGCGGCATAACATTCGGACTGAAAGCCGTTTTCGGAGATGCGGTACACTGCTTCTTTATCGAACCCGTGAACGCTCCCTGTATGCTGGCGGCGTTCAGCACCGGGAAATGCGTTCCTGTCACGGAACTTGGACTATCCGGAAAGACCGAGGCCGATGGTTTGGCGGTCGGATGCGCTTCATCGCTCGTATACGAGGCTATGAAACCGCTCATGGACGGTGAGTTCACCGTGGATGACCGCAGGCTCATACCTTATCAAAAGCTCATCAACGCTACGGAGGGCATTTTCGTTGAGCCCTCCGCTGCTGCAAGCCTCGCAGGTGCTGTCGGGTTGTCCGGAGATTGCGGAAGCGATTATCTTTCGCAGTATTTCCCGGGAATTCCATATGACAGCATCACCGAAATACTTTGGGCGACAGGCGGAAGGCTCGTCCCTGCGGAGGAGCGTTTCAAACGCAATTAGCGAACCGTAATCAATAATAGACGGAGGGAATTGATATGTCTAAATACTTTGGTACCGACGGCTTCCGCGGAGAAGCCAATGAGCAGCTCACCGTTGAGCACGCATTCAAAATCGGCCGCTTTCTCGGCAGCTACTATGGGCGTGAGCATAAGTGTTCCGTTGTTATCGGTAAGGACACAAGGCGCAGCTCCTACATGTATGAGTGTGCGCTGACTGCCGGGCTCACCGCCAGCGGAGCGGACGTCTACCTTATGCATGTTACCACCACGCCGAGCGTCGCATACATTGCGCGTACGGAAGCTTTTGACTGCGGCATAATGATAAGTGCAAGCCATAACCCTTATTATGATAACGGCATAAAGCTCCTGAACGGCAACGGAGAAAAGATGCAAAGCTATGTTATAGATGAAATTGAAAAGTATTTGGACGGCATCACTCCCGAGGTTCCGTACGCTACCGGAAGCGATATCGGAAGAGTCATCGATCATGCGGCAGGCAGAAACCGCTATATCGGCTACCTTATCAGTCTGACCACCCATTCCTTCAAGGGCAAGCGGATAGGTCTTGACTGTGCCAACGGCAGCACGTGGCAGATCGCCAAGAGCGTATTCGAAACACTCGGTGCTGAGACCTATGTTATCGGCTGCAATCCCAACGGACTGAACATCAACGATAGCTGCGGCTCAACCCATATCGAGGCACTTCGCAAGCTTGTCATTGCTAATAATCTGGATGTTGGATTTGCCTTTGACGGCGACGCGGACCGCTGTATGGCCGTCGATGAGACCGGAAGGATCATTGACGGAGACCTCATACTCTTTATTTACGGCAAGTACATGATGGAACGCGGCAAGCTCGCCGGAAATACTATCGTCACCACCGTAATGTCCAATTTCGGTCTCTACAAAGCTCTCGACCGCGCAGGCATTGGCTACGAAAAGACCGCCGTCGGCGACAAATATGTGTATGAATGCATGCGGTCGAACGGCTATCTCATCGGGGGCGAACAGAGCGGACACATCATATTCAGCAAGTACGCCACAACGGGCGACGGTATGCTGACTGCGATAAAGCTAATGCAGGTCATGCTTGACCGCAAACAAAGGCTTTCGGAGCTTGCGGCTCCCGTTACCATCTATCCTCAGACGCTAAAGAACGAACCTGTTCGTGACAAGGCCTCCGCAATGGAGCATCCTGCGGTCAAGGAAGCCATAGCCGCGGCTGAAACGCTTCTGGGCGACGACGGCAGACTTCTTGTCCGTCCCAGCGGTACCGAACAGGTCGTGCGCGTCATGGCGGAGCATTCCAGCAAAGATACCTGCGAGGAAGCGGTCGCGCTTGTCATCGACGCTATCCGTGCAAACTGTCGATAAAGTTAGCTTGGGAGAATAGTATGTACACAACAAATGAACTCTTAGACCTTACCAAGACCCGAGCAAACGAGCTTCTCGGCTCCACCGTTTACCCTTGGGAAGCACTTTCGCTCATAGGAGAGACCATCCTAAAAATCGGAGCTTCCCTGCCCGAAGATGAATTTGACCATCCAAAGGCTGACGTATGGATCGCCAAAGACGCCGTCGTCTTTGACAGTGCATGCATTCTCGGCCCCTGCATCATCGACCACGGAACCGAAATCAGGCACTGTGCGTTCATCCGCGGCAATGCCCTCATCGGAAGGAACTGCGTAGTGGGCAACTCTGTTGAGCTTAAAAACGTTATCCTTTTTGATAACGTACAGACGCCGCACTACAACTATGTGGGCGATTCCATTCTCGGCTACAAAGCTCACATGGGCGCAGGCTCCATAACCTCCAATGTCAAGAGTGATAAGACCCTTGTAGCTGTTCGATTCGGCGATGAACGCATAGAAACCGGCAGGAAGAAATTCGGCGTCATCCTTGGCGATCATGCCGAAATCGGCTGTAACTCCGTTCTCAATCCCGGAACGGTCATCGGGCGGCATTCCAATGTCTATCCGGTCTCTTGTGTCCGCGGCGTCGTACCCGAAAACTCCATCTATAAAAACGCCGAAAACATCGTAACAAAACGGTGATAATGCTGAGCGTATTATAAGCATCCGCAGCAGCCTCTTGCCTTGCAGATGCTTATTCTTTGTCATTATATTCCCTATCGGCTGCTATTCTTTTAATTAAAAAAGTACCAAATAGTACGATACAGCAAATGAAAAAGCGGCAGTTTCTATCCTGCCGCTTAATTATTTATCTGTTACTCTCTATTCAACGATCACTCGTCTTCGGAAAACACATCGTCATCGGGTTCAGAGTCCTCTTCGGTGTCACCGTCGGATCCGTCATTTACCTGAGCATCCAGGAGGGCGTCAAGCGCATCAAGCGCGGCAATATCCTCCTCGTCGAGTTCATCCAGTTCGTCATCGTTGAAATCATCAAGCTCGCTTTCTCCCTCCTCGAATTCATCCGCGTTGAAATCATCGAAGAGATCCTTTGCGGGCTCTTCCTGTTCGGGAATGGACAGCCTTTCTTCAATAGGAATGGTGTGGCGAACGGCTGCGACCTCGGCATAGGCGTTGTTTGGATTCTCGACATCCACGCTGCGATAACGCTTCATGCCGACGCCTGCGGGGATTAGCTTACCAATGATAACATTCTCCTTGAGACCAAGCAGCGGATCGACCTTGCCCTTGATGGCAGCATCGGTGAGCATACGGGTGGTCTCCTGGAAGCTTGCGGCAGAGAGGAAAGATTCGGTAGCGAGAGCAGCCTTGGAAATACCCATCAGCTTACGCTGTACGGTTGCGGTCTGCTTGCCCTCCTGAGCAATAGCCTCGTTCTCACGCTTGAACTTAAAGATATCCACAAGTTCGCCGGGCAGCATATCGGTGTCGCCGGGATCAATGATCTGCACCTTGCGCAGCATCTGCCTGATGATGATCTCGATATGCTTGTCGGAGATGTAAACGCCCTGGCTGCGGTAAACCGCCTGAACCTCGTTGAGCATATACGCCTGCACTTCCTGAACGCCGTTGATCTCCAATATCTCATGTGGATTGATGGGGCCCTCGGTCAGCGGATCGCCGGCGCGTACATGGTCGCCGTCGTTGACCTTGCGCTTTGCACCGAAGGGAATGGACTTCTCATCGGTCTCGCTTGGGTCGTCGCCGGTGATGATGACCTTGGTGGTCTTACCGTCGGGACGAAGCTCAACCGTACCGCTGACGGAGCTGATGACTGCGGAGCCCTTGGGCTTACGCGCCTCGAATATTTCCTCAACACGGGGAAGACCCTGAGTAATATCCTCTGCGGTTGCAACGCCGCCTGTATGGAATGTACGCATGGTGAGCTGCGTACCGGGTTCGCCGATAGCCTGCGCGGCAACGATACCGACCGCTTCGCCGATCGTGACCTCAGTGCCGGTGGCGCAGTTCATGCCGTAGCACTTGCAGCATACACCGTGTTCGCTCTGGCAGGTAAGGACTGTGCGGCACTTAACGGATGTTACCCTCTCTTTAACTATTCTGTCGCAGAGATCATAGGTAAGCATGGTATTGATGCCTGCGATGAGTTCGCCCGTCCTCGGTGAGACTACATCCTCTGCGGTAAACCTTCCGATGAGCCTTTCCTTGAAGTCTGCAAATGCCTTGTCGATCCTTTCCTTGGCATTGCGGTCCCTTGCAGCGGCCGCGATAGGATCTTTCTTATCCTCATCGGGAAGCTGAACCTCAAACGTCATGCCCTCGATAGCCTTGTTGCGCTCTGCGAAACAGTCATCTTCACGAACGATAACATTGTGAGAGACGTCTACCAGCCTTCTTGTAAGGTAACCGGAGTCCGCAGTACGCAGCGCCGTATCGGCAAGACCCTTGCGCGCACCGTGCGAGCTCAGGAAGAACTCAAGCACATTCAGTCCTTCGCGGAAGTTGGAACGTACAGGCACCTCGATGGTCTGGCCTCTCGGGTCGGACATCAGACCGCGCATACCTGCAAGCTGACGAATCTGTTCCTTGCTGCCGCGGGCACCGGAGTCTGCCATCATGTTCAGGGGGTTGATGGGACTCTTCTTCTCGTCGAGCAGGCTTGCGATCTGATCCGCAGTCTTCTTCCAAACCTCAATTACCTTGCTCTTCCTGTCGGAATTGGACAGCAGACCCATGCGGTAGAGCCTGTCGATCTTTTCACATTCGATATCCGCACGGTCAAGCAATTCCTGCTTCTCCTCGGGCACGTTGATATCCTGGAAGCCAATGGTGTTGCCTGCAACGGTGGAATACTTATAACCCAGATTCTTGATCTGGTCCGCGACCTCGCTGGTGGCGGTGGGGCCATGCTTGCGGAAGCAGCGGTTGATGATATCGCCAAGATCCTTCTTGACTACAAGCTTATCGACCTCAAGGCGGAACATATCATCGAGGGTCTCCCTCTCTACATAGCCGAGGTCCTGGGGAATAACATGGTTGAAAATGAGTCTGCCAAGGGAGGTATTGATTATCCTCTTGTATATCTGACCTTGGAACTCACGCTCAACACGGATCTTACACACTGCCTGGAGTGACAGCTCGCCGGTCTGGTATGCCATCAGCGCTTCATTCTCGCTTGCAAAAGCCTTCTGCTCACCGTTCATCATCCTGAGAAGGCGGGAATCGGTCAGATAGCGATAGAGCCTTTCTTCATCCAAATCCGGATTTGCAAGCTTTGCTCCGTTGATGAACTCATCGCGGAAGGTCTCGCTCTGCTTTGCATAGATCCTGAATATGACCTCATCGGTAAGCTTTTCTTCAACATACTCATCATTCTTCACGATGCCCCTGATCGTCTTGCGGATCTCGTTATCATACAGATAATCGGTGCGCATCGTGATATAATAGCAGCCCATAACCATGTCCTGAGCGGGACTGATGACGGGTTTGCCGTCCTGGGGCTTAAGAATATTGTTAGCCGCAAGCATCAGGAACCTTGCTTCGGCCTGCGCCTCAACGGAGAGGGGTACATGGACAGGCATCTGGTCGCCGTCAAAGTCGGCGTTGAATGCGGTACATACCAAAGGATGGAGCTTAATAGCCCTGCCCTCGACGAGCACGGGTTCGAATGCCTGAATGCCCAGTCTGTGAAGCGTGGGCGCACGGTTCAGCAGTACGGGATGGTCACGGATGACCTCTTCGAGTACATCCCAAACCTCCGGTTCAACGCGCTCTACCTTGCGCTTCGCCGCCTTGATGTTGGGAGCGGACTTCTGCTCGATCAGCTTCTTCATAATGAAGGGCTTAAACAGCTCGAGCGCCATCTCCTTGGGCAGACCGCACTGATACATCTTCAGCTCGGGGCCGACAACGATAACGGAACGGCCGGAATAGTCAACACGCTTTCCAAGCAGGTTCTGACGGAAACGTCCCTGCTTGCCGCGAAGCATCTCCGAAAGGGATTTGAGCGCGCGGTTGCCGGGGCCGGTCACGGGGCGGCCACGCCTGCCGTTGTCGATAAGAGCGTCAACAGCTTCCTGGAGCATGCGCTTTTCGTTCCTGATGATAATATCGGGAGAGCGATCCTCTATCAGCTTGATGAGTCGCTTATTCCTGTTGATAACGCGCCTGTAAAGGTCGTTAAGGTCGCTGGTCGCGAACCTGCCGCCGTCGAGCTGTACCATCGGGCGCAGATCGGGGGGGATGACCGGGATCACGTCGAGAACCATCCATTCGGGCTTGTTGCCGCTCTTGATGAATGCTTCAACGACCTCAAGACGCTTGATAGCATTTGTGCGCTTCTGGCTGGAGCCGGAATTTATATCCTCACGCAGCTCCTTGGAGAGAGCGTGAAGGTCGAGATTTTGGAGCAGCTCCTTGATAGCCTCTGCGCCCATGCCTACGCGGAATGCGTTTGAACCGTACTCCTTGACGGCCATAGCGTATTCGCCGGGATTGAGCACCTGCTTGTAGGAAAGCGGAGTGTTGCCGGGATCAAGAACTACATACGCGGCAAAATAGATGATGGCTTCAAGATCCTTGGGGGAGATATCGAGCAGCATCTTGATGCGGCAGGGATTGCCCTTGAAATACCAGATATGAGCCACGGGAGCGGCAAGCTCGATGTGTCCCATACGCTCGCGGCGAACCTTGGAGCGTGTAACTTCAACATGGCATTCGGGGCAGATAATGCCCTTGCCCCTATGACGGTTGGTATACTTGCCGCAATGACATTCCCAGTCCTTGGTCGGTCCGAAGATGACCTCGCAGTAGAGTCCGTCCTTCTCGGGCTTCAGCGTTCTATAATTGATAGTCTCAGGCTTTTTGACCTCGCCGTGGGACCAAGAGCGAATTTTTTCGGGGGATGCAAGCCCAATCTGGATTGCATCAAAATTTACCAAATCAAACAAAGTATTTTCTCCCTTCGCGCTTATTCGTTGTAATCCTGATCTTCCTCATCGAAGAAGCCTTGATTCAGGGGATCGTCATCGTCTTCATCGCTGTCATCATATTCATCGAAATCGACAACGGAGTCCCTGCTCTGGCGAGAGCTCTTGCCCTGGCGTTCATAGCTTCCCTCAATGTCCGCAAGGCTTGCGGTAGGAGCCAGATCGTCATCGTCGAGGCAGGTAAGCTCGCTGAGCGGTATCTCGGTACCGTCCTCTCTCAGGATCTTGATATCCAGACAGAGCGACTGGAGTTCCTTGACGAGAACCTTAAAGCTTTCGGGAATACCGGGAGTGGGTACATTCTGACCGTTGACGATCGCCTCAAAGGTCTTGACCCTGCCTGCACAGTCGTCGCTCTTGACGGTGAGGATCTCCTGGAGAGTATGCGCCGCGCCGTAAGCCTCGAGCGCCCAAACCTCCATCTCACCAAAGCGCTGTCCGCCGAACTGAGCCTTGCCGCCGAGCGGCTGCTGAGTGACCAGCGAATACGGTCCGGTGCTTCTTGCATGGATCTTATCGTCAACGAGATGGTGGAGCTTCAGGTAATGCATGTAGCCCACCGATATGCGGTTTTCAAAGGGTTCGCCGCTGCGGCCGTCATAGAGGATGGTCTTGCCGTCCTCATACCTTGCGGCACGACGTGCCTTTGCGCCAACCTCGGGATCGGTCTCAACAAGCTGCATCATCTTCACGGCATCGCCGGCGGTGAGCTTCATAAGATCGACCATTTCGGTATTGTCGGGATTGGACATTGCGAGCATGAGCTTGATATCATCCTCTGTTGCGCCGTCAAGAACGGGGGTCGCAATATTGAGGCCAAGCGCCATTGCTGCCTTGCCGAGGTGGAGCTCAAGGATCTGTCCGATGTTCATTCGGGACGGAACGCCGAGAGGGTTGAGCACGATCTGGAGGGGAGTGCCGTCGGGCAGGAAGGGCATATCCTCAATGGGGAGTATCCTGGAAACAACACCCTTGTTGCCGTGGCGGCCTGCCATCTTATCGCCTACGGAAATCTTGCGCTTTTGAGCTATATAGACCCTGATAAGCTTGTTGACGCCGGGGGACAGCTCATCATCCTTGTTTTCACGATTGAATACGCGGACGTCAACTACTACGCCGCCTTCGCCGTGAGGCACGCGCAGCGAGGTATCGCGCACGTCCTTAGCCTTATCGCCGAATATGGCACGCAGCAGACGCTCTTCGCTGGAGATCCTGTCAGTCTCGCCCTTGGGGGTCACCTTACCGACCAGGATATCGCCCGAGCGTACCTCTGCGCCGATCCTGATAATGCCCCTTTCGTCGAGCTGAGCAATTGCGTCAGCGCCGACATTGGGTATCTCGCAGGTGATCTCTTCCGGGCCAAGTTTGGTGTCACGGGCTTCGATCTCATGCTCTTCGATATGCAGGGAAGTATAAACGTCATCACGAACAAGCTGTTCGCTGATGAGAACTGCGTCCTCATAGTTATAACCCTCCCAGTTCATGAAGCCGATAAGAATATTCTTGCCGAGCGCAATCTCGCCGTTGGAGGTGGATGCGCCGTCCGCTATGATGTCGCCCTTTTCAAGATGATCGCCGACAGAGACGACCGGGCGCTGATTTACGCATGTGCCCTGGTTGGAACGTTTAAACTTTATAAGCTTGTATTCCCTGCGGTTGTGATCTATGTCGGATTCAACGACGACCTTATCCGCGGAAACGAACACTACGGTGCCGGCTGTTTCGTTCAGCACGAGCACGCCGCTGTCGTAAGCAGCCTTATACTCCATACCGGTTCCGATAACGGGAGCCTGGGTTACAAGAAGAGGCACTGCCTGACGCTGCATGTTTGAACCCATCAGCGCGCGGTTGGAGTCGTCGTTCTCAAGGAACGGTATCATTGCGGTCGCAACGGATACGAGCTGCTTTGCGGAAACGTCCATATAGTCTATATCCGTAGCGTGAACCTCGATGATCTGATCAAGCTGACGGGCTACAATGCGTTCCTTTGCGAACCATGTATTGCCGTTTTCATCGGTAACGGTGGCCTCGCTTGCCTGAGCGATGATCTTTCCGTCCTCCTCAGTAGCGGTCAGATACACTATATCATCGAGAATGCGGTGGTTAACCTTATCGATCCTACGGTAGGGAGCCTCGATGAAGCCGTACTCGTTTATCCTTGCATAGGTTGCAAGCGAGTTGATAAGGCCGATGTTGGGACCTTCGGGGGTCTCGATAGGACACATCCTGCCATAGTGGGAATAGTGAACGTCGCGAACTTCGAAGGTCGCGCGGTCACGGTTCAGACCTCCGGGACCAAGAGCGGAGAGCCTGCGCTTATGGGTAAGCTCCGCAAGCGGATTGGTCTGATCCATAAACTGTGAAAGCTGAGAGGAACCGAAGAATTCCTTGATAGCAGCGGTCACAGGACGAATATTTATAAGATTGAGCGGCACAACGGCGCCGGTATCGGCATCCTGAATGCTCATGCGCTCACGGACCACACGTTCAAGCCTTGTAAGGCCCACGCGGATCTGGTTCTGAAGCAGCTCGCCTACCGAGCGGATGCGGCGGTTGCCGAGATGGTCTATATCGTCACATTTGCCGATGCCGTACGGAAGCCCCATAAGGTAGCTGACCGATGCGACCATATCGGCAGGAATGATATGATGCGGTATGAGCTCAAATAGATTTTCTTTGAGAGATTCACGGAATTCTTCATCCGTCATCTCATTCTTGGTCTCAAGAAGCTCCATCAGCGCAGGATAGTAGACATGCTCGTTGATGCCCACTTCCTTGGGGTCAAAGTCGAGATAGCATGCCGCATCGACAAAGTGATTGCCGACTACGCGGATGCGCCTTTCGGAGGCGATGACATAAACGCCCAGTACGCCGGCGTTTTCGATGGCCTTTGCAGCATCCTCGGAGATGATCTCGCCCTCTGACACGAGCAGCTCGCCGCTTTTCGGGTCGATAACATTCTCGGCGGCAGCAAAGCCCTTGATACGCGCCGCAAGGCTGAGCTTATAATTGAATTTATACCTGCCGACACGGGCAAGGTCATATCTTCTGTCAAAGAACAGGGAGGTCAAAAGGGACTTGGCGTTCTCCTCGTTTTCGAGTTCGCCGGGACGCAGGCGCTTATAGATCTCCTGAAGCGCTGCTCCGGTGGATTTGGAGGTATCCTTCTCGAGGGTCTTCAGCAGCCTTTCCTCCTCGCCGAGCAGGTCGAGGATCTGAGCGTTTGTGCCGTAGCCGATAGCACGGAGCAGAACCGTCGCAGGCATCTTGCGCTGACGGTCTATCTTTGTATAGAGGATCTCATTGCTGTCGGTCTCATATTCGAGCCATGCGCCGCGGTTTGGGATCACCTGCGCGCTGAAAAGCCTTCTGCCGACCTTATCCACGGTCTCGGTGTAGTACGCACCGGGCGAACGGACGAGCTGGCTTACTATGACCCTCTCCGCACCGTTGATTATGAAAGTGCCCTGATCGGTCATCAGCGGGAACAGACCCATAAAGACGTCGCTCTCCTTGATTTCGTGGGTCTCATTGTTGATGAGACGGACCCTGACCTTGAGCGGAGCCGCATAATTGGTGTCGCGCTCCTTACTTTCGGCAACGCTGTACTTGGCGTTTTGTTCTTCGATCCAATATCCGATGAACTCTAAGGTAAATCTGCCGGAATAGTCCCTAATGGGAGAAATATCCGCCAAAGCTTCGCCCAGGCCATGGTCAATAAACTGACGATATGACGCCTTCTGCACCTCGATGAGGTCGGGCATATCGAGAATTTCTTGATTATGGGCAAAGCTGTAACGAGTCTTTTTTCCCATCTTTACTTCATGCAACATTGTTGTGACCGTGACTTTCGCAGCGCGAAAGCTTCCTTTCTCTGGATTGTTTCATCGATGCCTAAGCGGCGCAGAGCATATCCCTTCATGCTCAGGGCATATCGCTGAAAGCTGATTTTTCATTGAAGCTAAAGAGTTTTTTCGCATAACTACGGCAGCACGTTCATAAAATCCCGATACTACCGCATTATAACGATACTTATACAAGATAGCATTATAATCAAGCCCAGGATGAAAGTCAAGCCCCAAAATTGACTTTTTTATAAATATATTTGCTCACATGAAGTGCCAAAACTGAAATCAGCTCCCCTTTCGGGAAGCTGAGAACGCTATTTATTGTCCTTATTCTGCCGCAAAAACACATGCTTGATATAGCAAAAGGTTTCTTTTTCGCCCTTATCGCGGAGCATTTCGAGCAGCATTTCAATCTGAGCAGCGGTTTCCGGATGGATCTTTCGCCTTGCCTTTGCCCTCATATAATACTCATATGGAGCGGCATCCGTATATGCATTTCCCTTGTACACCTTGCTTGCGCCCACGCGGTCGCAGAACATCTCCGCAATATACCTTTTTGGCATCTTGACCGGGCTCATCTCATGCGTCACAGGGTCATAATCCGTCCAGTACTCGAAATGATGCTTATTCCTGCCCTTATGGTGCATCCAAGCCAGCGAAAAGCCGTAGTCCGCGCGTTCAAGTTCATTGGGGCTTTTCACGCCTCCTGCGTAGTGCTTAACGCTCGGTATAAACTCGGACGGCGAGTATTTTGAAAAATCATGCCAAAGCCCCTGCCACGGGATCCCTGCGCGGCAGCAGTGTACGAATACCGTCCGGCGGTGCTTCATGACCGTCCGCAGATGACCGAAGAATTTGTTCATAGATAGCCTCTTTGTCGATTATTCCTGTTCTTTATTATCTTCCTTGTTTTCTTTGGTTTCAGTGGCTTCAGCAGTTTTTTCGTTTCCGGTATTGTCATCGTTTCCGCCGTTCGGCTTCTTCCGCTTCAGCTTGTTGATGAGCCTGAAAAGCTTGCTCTTTCGCTCATAATTGACGGTCGGAACGCTTGCAACTATCGGTATGCCCTTTTCCGTGGCTCTCTGATTAGTCCAATCGCCCAGCAGGCGATAGAGTACGGCGGTCACGGGGACTGCGAACAGCAGGCCGGTAAACCCAAATAAACCTCCAAATACAATTATAGCAATCAGTACCCATGCGCTGGACAGACCGACCGCATCGCCGACGACGAGCGGATAAGTGATGTTGTTGTCGATCTGCTGAACGACGACTACGAGTATTACAAACCATACCGCCATCATCGGGTCGTTCGGCGACGCCATCAGAATGATAAATGCGCTTGGAACGGTGCTCAGCCATGGGCCGAGGATGGGGATCATGGCAAATACGCCTATCAGCAAACTAATCATTTCGGGGAAGGGCATTTTGAATATTCTCATCCCGATATAGCAGCCGATGCCAATAAGCGTGCTGCTGATTATCTGTCCGCCGAAATAGCCCCGGAAGGTCTTATTGGTGAACGAACAGATATCCAGTATCCTTTCGGCCCTCTCCTCGCTGAACGCTGCGCGGATGAATCGCCTGGTATGGGCGAGCAGTCTATGCTTATCTATCAGCAGATATATGCTGAGGGCAAATGCGAGCACGATATCCGCAACCACCCCGACGGCGTCAAATGTATAGTTAAGGAGCTTTGGAACTACGCCAATAAGCCAGTTTTGAAGCTTGGCGAGCATCTCCGAAACCTGTGCTGCAGCATCATCATTGAGATTCAGCCCGTCCCAAAATTCCGTTGCCCAGTTAACAAAGCTTTCATAGTAGGTGTCGAAATTGTCCGCAAGAATGGCTATGCTGTCCGCAACCTTGGGAATGACCATCCACATCATGAACACCAGGATGCCGACTATCAGAACGAACGAACAGAAAACCGAGAGCAGGTATGCCCTTCGCTTTCTCCGCTCTCCAGGGTTCTTTCCGACAAACAGCCGTTCAAGGAACGACGCAGGAAGGTTGACAAGATACGCAAACGCAATGCCGAGCATTACCGGAGTCAGCACTGACAGCAGCGTCTTTATGACCTTCCTCACAGCGGTAAAATGCTCGCACAACATATACAGGAGCACGCCGCAGGCTACCACGAATAGGTATTTCCCCATCGATTTTAGATAGGATCTCAGCTTACTCATTGTTCCTCCGCAAGACGAACTTAATTAGTATAGTATTGGCAGAGCAGGCGGATATATTCCAAGCAGGCAGCCTTAGGACTGCAATTATTTTCCCGCAAGCCTCTTTTCGATAAAAGCGGCTGCCATTTCCGCCGCGACATCGTTCTTTCCTCCTCGGACAACGCATACGTCGCAGACCTCACGGTATTTGCTTATGATGCTGTCAAAGGCAGGCTTAACGGTCGCTATATACTGCCTGCACACATCGAGTGCTTCCCTGCCGCGCTCACGCACATCACGCTTTATCCTGCGCGTCAGACAGACGTCGGAATCGACATCGACATAGAACTTGATGTCCATTATATCCAGCACCCTGGGATCTGCAAAGGTATGGATCCCCTCGATTATCAGCACTTCCGGAGGTTCAATTAGCTCGTCCGAGTCATTGCGTCTATGCCTGTCAAAATCGTACTGTTTGGTGGTTATCCGCTCGCCGCGTTTGAGCTTTAAGAGATCCTCATAGAATTCGTCCATCGCAAACGATGACGGCTGATCGTAATCGAGCAGCGCACGCTCTTCAAAGCAGAGCTCGGGGTGATCGTTATAGTAGCAGTCCATCGGAATGATCATCGCCTTTCCGTTAAGACGGTCACGAATATTCTCCGCAAGGGTTGATTTTCCGCTGCCGCTTGCGCCGCAGATGCCGATTATGAGCATGTTAACCTCCGTAATTGTTTCTTACTGCCGATTATCTTCCAGGAAAGCAGGGCGTCTGAAGTATCGAAACTGATCGCCGCAGGTCGATACGACCACATCATCGTAGCTCGGCGTACAGTGCGCTATCAGCGGCTCGCCTTCCGCATCAAATCCAACGACTATACCTATATGATTGCCGGTTGCGCCCGGATAGCGATTGATGAACACGATATCGCCCAGACGCGCTTCAATTTTATCTATCTCTCCTGACTTTTGCCACTGATTCCACGTTCCTTCGCCGATGCTTTGGCTCATCTGCTGCGGCGTTGCTCCTGTCTGGATGAAGCACCAGCTTACATATCCCGAGCAATCAAGCCCATACGGCCGTTCCGTTCCCGTCGTGCTGCTTCCGGAGCTTGTGACTGTTTTCATCGTCCCCCACTCATCGTCCCAGCCGACAGCGGAGCTTTTTCCGCCCCAGAAATAGTGAACCTTGCCAACAAGCGACAGCGCCGCCTCAACAAAATCCTCCTGTTCACGGCTGCTGTATTTGTTGCCCTGCGTGTATCGGGCTATCTCATCGGCCTGCAGCACCCGATAGTCCTCGCGCTTGCAGCTGTTAACGCATATAAGAACTATTGCGAGTATGATCAGCGGTATCGCGACGAGCAACGCCCGCCGCAGTGCGTATTTATGCTTCTTTTTCATTTTCTCCCTCTTTTGTGCCAAATGCTGCTATTATTATACCCCTGCCTTGGCATTTCGGCAAGTGTGGATTGCGGCGAAACCGTTCTTGAGCTGCCTTCCCCATACCTCCTTGGGCCTTCAATTTCCGTCAGTTCTCCGATGAGCGCGGACTATACTGAGCATCATCCATACAAAAAGAAAGAACTGCTCGAAAGCAGCTCTTTACGGTACTGTTTTAATTCTTCTTGAGCGACAGCATTATGCCGAGGGCTATGGACAGCGCAGCAGCCATTATCACCTGATATTCCGCAGGGAGCATAAAGGTTACGGTGTGCGCCGGTATCCAGAACAGGGGTATCGTCTTTAGGAGCGTAAAGCTCACAAAGCCATGCCAGTTGACAGTTTCTATTGTCCTCTTCAGCCCGGGCTTTTTCACGCCCTGCGCGCGAAGATCGAGATAGGTATCAGTACACTTATGAAACGCCATGAACGTGGGGCCGAATGTCAGGTTCATCACCGCCGCCGTAAAGAACGCCCTCAAAAGACTGTTCCAAAAAGATTCGGTATTCTTAAGGGCAGGCAGCAGGCCGTGCTCCATCATGCCAACGACGCCATAGGTATAGACCTTCATCATAAAGGTGATGGCGATACCGATCGCACCCCATATCAGCGCGCGAAAGTGGAAATAGTTCGGGAAAGCCCAGCTTTTCCGCTTTATGCGCAGAGCAAATATCTCGCCGCAGCTCGCAAGCAGCCCAAACTTTAGAAAACCCATGATATATGGATGAGACGATGACAGGGACTTAAACACCTCTCTGCTCGCCGGAATAATCAGCACGAGCGCAAAGAAGGCAATAACGGACACCGCAATGACAGCGGCAATGATATTCCCTTTATTCTTGGTTTTTTCCATCAATACACATCCTCAACTATGGTCTCAGGCGCTTCATCCAAACGCTCCGGTTGGTTTAGATAACGCTTGGTGAGCTTAATTGCAGAAGCGAAATAGAAGCCGTCGCAGATCCTCTCATCGGTAACTACCGAAAAGTCGATGTACTTTTTCTGCACAACGCTCCCATCGGGCATCAGCTCGCACTGCCTGCGCTTGATGCCGAAGGCAAGGAAGATGGGGATATTGCCGAAATCATAGAGATGATGATAAATCGGGGGAATGCCCAGTGAACCCATGCTGGTGATAAATCCGGAAGCATGGAACGGGCTTATGTGCAGCAAAAACTTGGGCAGGAGTCCGAAATAATCGCATGTTTTGAGCACCCAGACCGTGAACTTCATCAGAACGCCCGGAATCAAATTGAGAAGCCCTGCAACACTGTCGAACTGACTGTTAAGCTCTTCAGATGCTTTGGCTTGCAGGAGCTGTTCGTTAAACTTGCGGTAGACATCCTCTGCGGTGTCGTGAACATCGAAATGAATGTTGATGATCGTCTCTCCGCCGTCGGTCGCCATCGACTTTTTGACCGCCATGGACACCTCGACATCATGACCCCTTGAGTACACCTTCTGCCCTGCGATGAAGCGATTGATGCCGGGGCGCTGGCTTACCGCGCGGACATATGCGGCAAGGATAAGATGGGTATAGCCAAAGTTTTCAAGCCCCTGCTCACGCTTTTCACGAATGTATTTCTCCGCATTGCTGCACTCAAAGCTATCCTTGAAAAGGTTGCTTGCGCCGTTACGATCGGGCATGATGTAAACGGCTACTCCGGAAATCGGATCCAGGCTGCGAAGCCTTCTTCCGTCGGGACGGTCGCCTGCCATCGGGAACGGACGGTCGCCCTCGATCTTGTCCATGCACAGAAGCACTACTTCGTATGCCGTGAGCACCAGCAGCGAGCTAAGCTCGGGCATCAGTTCAACAAACCCTGCGCCCTGCGGAATAACAATAACGAAGATGCGTATGATCCTTGCGATAATTATGGCTAATCCCAAAACGCAGGCAACGGTCCTGTGCTTAAAGCCACCGGGGTTGACCGTGTGCCTGTAAACGAATGCAAAGGCGACCGCTATGACTATCGCAAGCGCAAGCAGCCAGCCGCTTGTAATTATCTGTTTTTCGCCATATAGCGCACAGCTTCTTGCGATGGAAAATACCATGAACAGAAGCAGCGGCATTGCTGTTTTATAGAGCTTCTTCTGTCCGCCATACCTAAGAAGCGTATAAACGAACCACGCGCAGGCTATGCATGGTACTACTATCAGGAAGAAGACATGCCATGTCGAGTTTACGCCCTCCGCTCCCTCCAGTGGAAGGCTGTAATAGACGATCCGCATTGCCATAGATATGACCGCAAGCACTGCAGCAAGCCAGGCGAATAAGCTTCGCCTGCCAAGTTCATAAGTCGTATAGTGTTTTTCCATGCCGGTATTATATCATGTTCTGCTGTCTCTTTCAAGTAAAAGCGGGGCTCAGATCGTGTCAAGTTCTTCTGGGAGAAATCATGCGCATGAATCGAGTGACCGTAGTTTGGCGCAAGCTTTGAGCAGGACAGCAGTGCCGGTGAGCTTGCCGTAGGTCAGGCCGGCATGCTCGTTCTCGAAGACGCTCCAATCGTGGTATCCGCCGAAGGCTTCCGCAATCTGCTTTTCGGCGTATTTGTTGTATATCTCAA
>OLSB01000316.1_pt1 | contig 57468 bp, 52 predicted proteins | sample 1672071 | NCBI WGS metagenome assembly OLSB01 (sample SAMEA3136642, study PRJEB25190) | human gut metagenome | biome: human gut; feature: human-associated habitat; material: faeces | place: Austria | collected 2013
CGACGCCCGCGCCGCGCCCGCCGAGGCACACCGCCGTCTTTTCGCCGCGCCCGCCCGACTCCGGCACAGCCGCCGCGCCGCGCCCGCCGCGTTCCGGTGTGGCCCCCAAGGGGGGGCGAATCCTTGGGCTGTACCGGCCGGAGACCGCGGCCCCCTCTCGCGTGAATTTTCGCAAAATTCAGGGGTGGGGGTATTAGCCCCAAAACAAAAAAAGACCGCCCCGAAGGACGATCCCTAGTGGTATTCCCAATGGCTATTTAAGCCGGTAATAGCAGGTACTCTTGCCGCTGCCTTCTCGTGCCAGTTCGCCGGATGCGACCAGCTTGCGAAGTGCACCTTCGACGGAGCTGACACTCAGTGAAGGGCACAACTCCCGAATATCCTGCTTGGTAAATCGACCGATTTTATGGAGTGTTGCCTGATTCACCATTTCAAGCGCAGACTGCTTCTTCTCCACGAGGGAAAAGCGCTCTTCAAAATCGCGATAGGCAGAAAGGACGGTACCCAGCAGATACTTGATAAAGGGAATCGCATCTTCCTGACCATCGTGCCAGCCTGTCTGCGACTGCCGAAGTGCATCGTAGTAAAGATCTTTGTTTTTCGCAATCTTGGCTTCCAGTGAGATATATTTGCCCACATAGAAGCCGCTGCGGTACAGCAGCAGGGTCGTGAGCAGACGGCTCATTCGGCCATTTCCATCGTTGAAGGGATGAATGCACAGAAAGTCGTGAATGAAAACCGGGATGAGAATCAGCGGCTCGGCTTCCAGATTACCTATAGCGCGATTGTATTCATTACAGATGCTATCCAGCGCATCCGGCGTTTCGAAAGGCGCAAGAGGCGTGAACAGCGTCTCGGTATGACCATCCGGATAAGTGGCGCTGATGTAGTTCTGTACGCTCTTTGTCTGACCGGCCATAGGATTGTTCATATGGCTGTAAAGGATTTTGTGCAGCTGAAGAATGTAATTGCGAGTGATCGGGATAACGTCGAAATTTTCATGAATGACGCTCAGTGCGTCACGATATCCTGCAATTTCCTGCTCATCGCGGTTACGTGGCGTGGTCTTTTCTTCCACCAGCTGGCGAATGCGCGTGCTTGTGGTAACAATGCCTTCGATGGCGTTGGAAGCCTCGGTACTCTGAATCTTCGCAATCTCTACCAGCTTTTCCAGCTCCTCCGGGCGCTGCTTAAGATACATCTCCTGCTTTCCGGCTTCCTTATAGATGGCGGCAATCAGGCTAAGTATCTCGGAATCCCACTTCTGCTCCCGAATCGCTGCGTAATGAAATTCTCTCATTGCCTTACCCTCCAATTAGTTTCCCTTAAATTATGCCACAGAATAAGGGAAACGTCAACCTACTAAGAGAAATTTCCCTTATTATTCTGCTGGAAATCAGGGAAATTATGCTGATAAAGGAGAATGCATGAATACTGATATGAAGCTGCAAAAGGTGCCGGTCGAAAGGCTGAAACCGGCGAAATACAACCCGCGCAAAGACCTGAAGCCGGGTGATCCGGCCTACGAAAAGATCAAGCGCAGCATGACCACCTACGGCTATGTCGATCCCGTAATCTGGAACGAGGTCACCGGCAATATCGTGGGCGGCCACCAGCGGTATAAGGTACTGGTCGCGGAGGGCGTGAAGGAAATCGACTGCGTGGTGGTGCATATCGAAAACCCGCAGGACGAGAAGGCGCTGAACGTCGCGCTCAACAAGGCGGTCGGTGAATGGGAGCCGAAAGCGCTGGCGGATCTGCTGTCCGACCTGCAGCTTTCCGGGTATGACCTCGGCGCGACCGGCTTTGACGCTGCGGAGGTGGACGACCTGTTCTCCAAAGTCCATGACAAAGACGTGAAGGACGATAACTGCGACATCGACGCGGATGAGCTGCAGCCCTTTGTGCAGGAGGGCGACGTTTGGACGCTGGGCCGCCATCGCATGGTGTGCGGCGACTCCACGCTGCCGGAGAACCTCGCGCTGCTTATGAATGGTCATAAGGCGAACCTCGTCGTGACCGACCCGCCGTACAACGTGGCCTACGAGAGCGCGGACGGAAAGAAAATCCAGAATGACAGTATGTCAGACGGACAGTTCTATGAGTTCCTTTTGGCAGCGTTCCGGGCGGTTGTGCCGCATCTGGCCGAGGGCGCGTCCGCCTATGTGTTCCATGCGGACACCGAAGGGCTGAACTTCCGCAGGGCGTTCAAGGAAGCGGGTTTTCATATCAGCGGCGTGTGCATCTGGGTCAAGAACACCATGGTGCTGGGACGCAGCCCCTATCAGTGGCAGCATGAACCGGTGCTCTATGGCTGGCTGCCCAACGGCAAGCACAAATGGTTCTCTGACCGCAAGCAGACCACCGTCTGGAAATATGACCGGCCTACCCAGAGCAAGCTGCACCCGACCATGAAGCCGCTGCCGCTTCTGGCATATCCCATCAAGAACAGCTCCGCGCCCAATGCCATTGTGCTGGATACCTTTGGCGGTTCGGGCAGCACCCTCATGGCCTGCGAGCAGACGGATCGCATCTGTTACACCATGGAGCTTGACCCGCGCTACGCCAGCGTCATTGTGGAGCGGTTCCGGGCAGCCTGTCCGAACGCACCCATCAGCGTGCTTCGGGATGGGCGGGAGCTTCCGTATGAAGCTGTTCTTACGACTTAATAAAATGATCTTTTGCGAAGGGAGGTGACCAGCATGGCGACCAGAGGCAGAAAGCCCAAGCCCACGGCGCTCAAAATCCTTGAGGGCAATCCGAGCAAGCGACCGCTCAATGAAAATGAGCCGATCCCGCCCAAGGGAAACATCAAGTGCCCGACATGGCTGCTGCCAGAGGCAAAAAAGGAATGGAAGCGGCTGGCTCCTTCCCTTGAAGCCATGGGTGTGCTCACCATGGCCGACCTGACGGCTTTCGAGGGATACTGTCAGGCATACGCCAGATGGAAGGAAGCCGAGGCGTTCATTACCCAGCACGGCTCTATCTTCCAAACGCCCTCCGGCTATGTGCAGCAGGTGCCGCAGGTATCCATTGCCCAACAGAACCTGAAGATCATGCAGTCGTTCTGTTCTGAGTTTGGCCTGACTCCAGCAACCCGTGCCCGCATCATTGCGGCGGGCGGCGGCTCGGACGACACCTTCTCCGATGATCCCATGGAGAAGCTGCTGAAGGGCGGGTGGAACGGCGATGTTTGATGAGCGAAAGGCTCGGCGCGTGACTGGCTTCATTGAATGCTTGAGACATACGAAGGGCGAGTTTCACGGAAAACCCTTCAAGCTGCTGCCGTGGCAGGAGAAGATCATCCGGGACGTGTTCGGAACGGTACGGGACGACGATCCCACCATGCGTCAGTACACCACCGCCTATATCGAGATTCCCAAAAAGCAGGGCAAGAGCGAACTGGGCGCGGCCATCGCGCTCAATATGCTGGCAAACGACAACGAGTGGAAGGCCGAGGTGTACTCCTGCGCCAGCGACCGCCAGCAGGCAGCCATTGTTTTTGATGTGGCCGTCGATATGGTCAAGCAGTCACCGGCGCTGAGCAAGCGGATCAAGATCATTCCGTCCATGAAGCGCATGGTGTACCAGCCCACAGGCAGCATCTATCAGGTGCTGTCCTCGGAGGTGGCCACAAAGCATGGCTTGAACGTCAGCGCCTGCATTTTCGACGAGCTGCACACCCAGCCCACCAGAGCCCTTTATGATGTAATGACCCAAGGCTCCGGCGATGCGCGAAAGCAGCCGCTGTGGTTCTTTTTGACGACAGCGGGCACCGACCGCAACAGCATCTGCTGGGAGGTACACCAGAAGGCGCTGGATGTGCTGGAAGGCCGGAAGATCGATCCGCGTTTTTATCCGGTTATCTTTGGCCTTCCGGATGACGCGGACTGGACGAGCGAGGCGAACTGGTACAAGGCTAATCCCTCTCTGGGACACACCATTACCATCGATAAAGTGCGGGATATATCCATAATCTGCCCAATAGGCGTTCCATTGGGAGGGAGCGGAAAGCACGCTTTCGCATCAACAATATTGCCTCTGCCTTGAAAAAGCGAAACGTCTGAGAATTCCAGGACAACCTTGCTGAGCTCTGCCGCATCCTTCTCGATTGTGAGACGCACCACATGCTTGCCTTTGCTTTGCGTGCAGGTCAGCTCCAGCACATATGTGTCATGAAACCAGCTCTTATGCAGCAGCTCCCACAGCGTTGGCGGTATGCAGCTTCGAGCTTCTTGCAAGCATTTGCAGAGAAGCGGATAAATGCCTTGAGGGGCAATCTCTGCCCATTCATCCGTGTAGTATAATCGATCAGTTTTTCTATCATCTGCTCCTCCCTTCCATTGCATCAAGAAAACACCCATTATCTATCATCTTTACTATATCACGGACAGTGAGACTTGTCTATCCATTTAATGCCAGGACGTTAGTAAATGCATTACCAAAATGAGAACTACCTCACCTGAATGTTTATGTATAGCAGCGGGACGCTCCACTTGGGAGCGTCCCGCGTTTATTATGATGCACTGTTCGAGCTCTTGCTTATCGTCCTTTATTTCACTTTCTCCAGCTTCAAGGTCATGGTGTCCATCATCTTCTTCGTACCGGAATCATAGGGGCGAATGGTTATCGTATCGCCCACCTCAAAGCGCTGAAGATAAATGTGGATGATCTCATGCGTCCATTCGTCATCCTCGCTCAGGTTTTCCTTAAAGCCGCCGTTCAGCCTGGCATAGGCGTTGCCCGATGCGTCCAGCGCATCCACCCAGAAGCTGCCGTGCAGAGGCAGTATTTCAGCATAGCTGCCGCCCTCAGGGACCGCGTCCAGCAGGCGATTGCATTCCGCCTGGTCGGGATCTTCAACCTCCACGTCCAGGTAGCAGCCCATATCAGTGCGGGTCAGCGTCAGGCTGTCCAGCTTCCAGTTTGCGCCCGTATCGGGGATGTCCTTGGCCTGCCATACTTCCTTTTCAACAGTCTGCGCAGGCAGGGTCACCTCAAAGCGCAGCGCGTCGGCCTCGGCATAGGTTTCATCGCCCGCCAGATAGGCCGTCGGATCAAACGTCAGCGTCAGCTGCTCAGGGATTTCGGCCAGCTCACGCAGATCGGCAGAGTAATCCACCACCATCGTCTGCGCCGATTCATAGCGCCACTGAATGCACGTGCTGTCCAGCTCCGCCCCCGTCGTTTTTTCAGTAATCCACTGGGTATTGACCATCAGCTCGCGCTGGCACGCCGCGCGTTCCGCCGCGAAATCGATGCTGCCGTTGTTCCAGTCATAGTCCATCCGCAGCGCGTCGTTTTTGTCCTTCACGCTGTAGGCGACCACGATATGCGCCGATACGCCGTCGCACGCCGCCTGGCGGATCTCAGCCGTCAGATACTGGCCGGGCTTTACCATGTGCATTTCGGGCTGCACGGCGTTTACCCTGCCCAGGGTGTCCAGATGCAAAAAGTCCAGCAGGCCCGTTTCGGCCGCCAGCGCCACGCTTGCCAGCGCCAGCACCAGCGCGCAGGCCAGGATCAATGCGCGCGGAATCGCTCGTTTCATGGGTTGTTGCTCCTCCTTTGTCCTCAGCGCGTGAGCAACGGCGCGATGGAAATTCTCCGGGGCGGGCTCAATGGCCCGCTGCCACTGTTGCCTGTTCATTGCTCACGCCTCGCTTTCAAGCTGTTTTTTCAGTTGCTTGCGGCCTTGATTCAGCCGGGATTTCACCGTGCCCGCAGGCACGCGCAGGATGCCGCAGATTTCCCGCTGCGAAAAGCCGTCCAGATAGAAGAGCACCATCGTAAGGCGAATTTTCTCCGGCAAGCGCATCAGCGCCTGATGCAGTCCCTCGTCCCGCAGCCGCTGCTCGTAAGCGTCCTCCGCCTGGGGGCGATCCGGAATCTCATCGGTTGGCACCTCGCCGCGCGTGCGGCGCGCCAGGTTTCGGCATTCGTTTATCAGTATGCGCATCAGCCAGGGCCTGAAAGCCGCATCGTCGCGCAGATAACGCAGATTGCGCCAGGCCTTCCAGATGCATTCCTGCACCGCATCCTGACGGTCATGATGCCCGCGCAGCAGCGTTGCCGCCACGCGGTACATATCCTCCGTCAGCGCCGTCACGCGCGCTTCAAAATCCGCTTCCGTCATGTGCTTCTCCTTTTCGTATCGGCCGATACACCTTATAGACCCACGCGGCGCGCAAAAGGTTCAATCCAAAAACAAAATATCGAAATTCATGCTGTCGAAAAGCCTCGTTGAAGCTCCTGGGATGCATGAAGGGGCCGCAGCCCCTTCATATGTAATCCGCAGCGGCGGCGTGTACGGCGCGAGGAGCAGCCGTCAGGCTGTTTCCTATGTCATTTTCTGCCCGTGAGCCTTTGGCTCACAAGAAAATGACGTTCCCGCTGAAAGTCTGCTTCAGCTGACTTTCAGCGGCATGCTTATTATAGCACACGCACGCATAAGTTTTACAATGAAACGCATTGACGAAAGCGCCCAGGAGCAGGTAATATAATATGGCATCCCTTTTAAGGAGGTATTTATAATGAAAAAACTGTGCGCAATGCTGCTTTCCCTTGCCCTGTTGTGCGCCTTGCTTCCTGCGCAGGCGGGCGCGTACCGCTTGGGCGATACCATCGCGGATTTTTCCGTCTCCACCCCGGATGGCGAAACGCTGTCGCTGCAGGCGCTTTTGCAAAAATACCGCGCCGTCGTGCTCAACTTCTGGTTTAAGGATTGCACCTGGTGCGACTATGAGTTTCCCTATTTAGAGGAAGCCTACCAGCAGCTTTCCAACGACGTGGCCGTGCTGGCGCTGTCCCCCTATGACGATGCACAGACCATCGCCGATTACCAGACAAGCAAGGGCCTCACCTTCCCCATGGCGATGGACACGGCAGGCCTGAGCACGCAGTTTGGCGTAGGCAGCTACCCCACCACCATCGTGATCGACCGCTACGGCGTATACTGTCTGCGTGAGGAGGGCGCGCAGCCCTCGGCGCAGGCGTTTATCGACTTGCTTACCCCCTATATCGGGGCGGATTACAGCCAATCCGTGCTAAACGGCGTATCTCTGCCCACAGCTCAGGCTCCCAGCGCTGAAACTCTGCGCGGCGCGCTGGGTGATGCGCTGGCCTTCTATTCTTCCGATTCGTTGACTGCCTGGCCCTGGCTGGTGGATGGCGATCGCGTGTATTCCAGCAACGCGGGCGCGGCGGAAACCGACGCGCTGCTGTATACCCGCGTCACCGCGCAGGCGGGCGATGCGCTGGCCTTTGACGTGCGCGTATCCTGCCTGCCCGTGTTTGACCGCCTGACGATCTCCCTGAACGGTGAAATCGTCAAGACCTTCACGGGCGAAACCAGCCTGCAGGGCTATGCAATCGCCTTTCCGCAGGCCGGGGAATATGAAATCTGCTTCGCCTTTGCCAAGGAAAGCGCGGGGGGTGCAGGCGATGACCAGGCGGAGCTGCGCCATATTCGCCTGCTGCACGGTCAGGAGGCCGCGGACGCGCTGGCAGCCAATCCTGCCTATCCACAGACGCTGCCGGGCAAGGAGCTGGACGTTTCGCTGGATTCCTCCGCCGCACGCGAAATCGCCTTTGACGATCCTGCGGGCTACATCGCAGCCTATCTGCCCGCCAAGCATTATTACATCCTCACCCAGGATCCCGCCCCGGCACACGTGGCCATCGGCGCAGATATCGATCCGGACGCGGCCATCCTGTACAATATGGACGGCGCACGGGCCGTCAGCGCCGCTGAAACAGACGAAAACGGCTTTATCATCTCCTGCGGCCTGCAAGACGAATCCTATGATCAGCTGCTGGTGCTGGAATCGCTGGAGCAGCAGGAGAACAACGCTGCGATTCTGTACTTTGCCGACACGGCGTTTGTGGATCAGGTGTGCCAGGGCTTCGGCGCATCCTGGCGCTATCTGAGCGGCGGAGAAGCGGTTGAGGGCGCGCAGCCCCCGGCGCAGGAAGCCGTCTACACGCTGCGCTTTATCGACGCCGGTGGCGCGCCGGTATCGGGCGTGATGGTCAACATTTGCTCGGATACCTTCTGCTTTGCCCCGGCGGTTACGGGCACGGACGGCACGGCGACCTTCACCGGCGCGCCGTATGCCTATGAGGTGCATGTGCTGCACGCTCCCGCCGGCTATCAGTGGGACGATGCGCAGACGATCACTCTGCCCGCTGCGGGCGGCGAAATGGTGCTGACGCTGAGCAGGGAGTAAGTACGAGGGAAGGGCCGTTACTTTCTTCAGTGAAGAAAGTAACAAAGAACCTGTGTGTGACATAAAAGCCAGTTGAATTAAACTGGAAGTGGCCCTGGCCACCCGCCCCCGTGGCAGGGAAAAACTTAAGCTGCCTGGTCTGGAGCAAGCTCCGCCCAGGCAGCTTTTCATTTTTCCCCTTTGGGCTGGCGAAGCCAGACCAAGGGGGAAAGCAGGAAGCGAACGGAGGAAAGCTTGCTTTCATCCGGGCGGTTCAGGCTTTCTCTTGCCACGGGGCACAAAACAGCAGTGCCGCCTTCCAGATTTATTCCAGCAGCTTTCACGGCCACAATACAGGTTCTTTGGTACTTTCTTGACTCAAGAAAGTACCGTCCCCCTGGAAAGGCTGCCGGCATTTATAGAATCTTTTTGTTTTTCTGCTTGTTCAGCAGCTGCTGCGCTGTCTGCGTGGGCGCAGGGCGCGGCTGCTCTGGCTGAACAGTCTTGGGCTTTTCTTTGGACTTCTGCACCGTCTCCGCCGGCTTTTCCCTGCGCGGAGGCTGCTGTCTGGCCGCGCGGCGTGCATTCAGATAGCGTTCCAACGCCACATCCCAGTTCAGACGGCGCAGCGCAATATCGCACAGCAGCAGCACCATCAGCGCCCACAAAAGCGGCTGGGTCAGATCACGGCGCGCGCGCACCACAGCGTGCGTGGACTTGAGCATCTCCGCGCTGTCGGTGATCTCGCGCCCGCCTGTCAGCGCAGACAGGTAGGGCAGCGTGCTTTCAGCGTTTTGATTGCGCAGATCATACTCGCCCGAGTAGCCATTGACCGCGCCGCCCTCCATCACGCGCTGAAGCTCGCCGCTTGCATCGCGTTGCTCCACGCGCAGGGCATATGCGCCCAGCTGCGCGGCGGCAATTTCGCCCTCATACACACCCGGCGCGCTCTCCTGCAAGGCAAGCTGCGTCTGCGTGCCGTCAGGCAGCAGAGCCGTCACGCTGGTGCTCAAGCCCGTCTGCGCGCCCTCGGGCGCGGTATAGACAATACGCAACGCGTCGCCCTGACGCTCCGTGGTCAATTGCCCCTCTCGCTCCTCGCCGGGCAGGGTGAAGGCCGCCATGCCGCCATAGAAGGCCGCAGCCTGATCCCACTGCAAAAACTCACTCGTCCACGCGCCGCGGCTGTCGGCCATAAAGGTAACCACGCGACCCGCGCCATACTGCCACCACGCCAGGATAGGATCCTCGCGATCGCTCATCAGCGATACGGTAGCCAGGCTCTTTTCGGTGGCGGCCAGATAGCCGCTTAGCTGCGGGAAGCCCTCAAAGTCCGTCAGCGCGGACTGCTCGGTAATCATAGGCGTAAAGGTGCGGTTCTGCACATAGGAGCCCGACACCAGATAGGTTTCCTTGGTGAAGATCTTGGGCAGGTTATCAAACTCGTTCGCCGCATAGGCACGCCCGCCGCCCTGCTGGGCCAGCGTGCGCAGGGTGGCCTGATCAGCCCCGCTGCCCACGGCCACGGTGGTCAGGGTGATATCGTTTTGCTGCATGATATCGCACAGCTGCAGATAGCCCGTATCGCCCGCCTCGCCGTCGGTAAGGAAAATGATATGCTTTTGCTGCGCCTGGGCGTTCATCAGCGCGTAGGTGGCCTCGTACAGCGCGGTAAAGAAGGCCGTGCCGCCGCCCGGGCGGATGGTGCCGATCTGGTTTTGGATAGCCTCGACGTCCTCGGCCTTTTGCAGATTGACCACCCACTTGGCCGCATCGTCAAAGGCGATCACGCCCACCTGATCATTGGGGGTCAGCACCTCGGCGGCGCGCATGGCGGCCTCCTTGGCCAGCTCCAGGCGCGTGGTGCCAAACATGCCGTCGCTCATGGAGCCGGATTTGTCAATCACCAGCATCAGCGCCAGCGAGGGCAGATCCAGCTTGTTGCGCACATCGATGGTGACGGGCAGCATATCCTCCAGCCTGCTGCCGCGATAGCCGCCCAGCGCGTAGCTGCTGTCGCCGCCGATGACCGTAAGCCCCCGCCCCAGCACGCGCACGGCGCTGTCCAGCGCGGCCCACTGCTCCTCATCCGCCGCGTCATAATCCACATTGACCAGAACGACGCCGTCATACTGGCGCAGCTGCTCCGCGTCATAGGGAAGCTGGGCAGGCAGCACGGTTTCATACTGCATGGCTGCGGCACTGAGCATGGCCGCCATTTCGCTGCCCTCGCCCTGCCTGCCCTCCACCAGCAGCAGCTTGGGCGCGCCCTGCACATACACATAGCCGCCCATGCTGTCGTTCTGCGCGCAGCTGTCCCCCTCGGAAATCAGCCGCGCCTCATAGGTGACCACGCCGGTATCGGCCGCCGTATCGCGGAAGGTAAAGGTGTTGTCGCCGCGCCGCAGCGTCACCTCGCGTGAGGAAACGGGCGTGCGGTTCTGATACAGCACCAGCGTGCCGGCAGTATCATGATTAGCCATCACCTGCACAGTCACGGTGAAGGATTGCCCCTGATACACGCGCGAGGGCACGTTCAGCTGGGATATCTGCGCGTCGGGCAGCGCGTCGCCCGAAAAGCTCTGGAAATCCACCGTCACGCCGCGCGCCGCCAACTGCTGCGCCGCCGCGCGCACATCCTCCGTCGCGCCGTCGGACAGCACCACAATGCGACCCTGCGCATCCTCCGGCAGCAGGGCCGAGGCCAGCGTCAGGGCGGAGGACAGGTCGGACGCCTGTGCGTCCACCGCCGTGGTCACGCCGTTATACGTGCCATCCTGCGCCAGGGGCTTTTCCACCATGGCATTGCCGCCAAAGGCGATTACGCCCGCGTTGACGGAGGCATCCTTGTTTTCAAGCGCCGTCCGCACGCTTTGGGTCATCTGATCCTGCATGCCGCGGGCAGAGGCCGAAGCATCTGCCAATATCCACACCGCCTGCTGGCCGCCGGGCAGCACCACCGAGGGCGCGGCCAGCGCCAACACACACAGGCAGGTAAGCAGGCAGCGCATCACGCGCGCCACCCGGTGCTTGATGCGGCGCGAGCGCCGTCCCCCGCGCCGGTCAATCAGATAAATCAGCGCAATATAGGCCGGCAGCAGCAGCAAAAGCAGCGGTCTTGCGAACTCAAGCGACACGCCGGCTCACCCCCCATTCAATCAGCAGCAGTGCCAGAAATACCAGCAGCACCCACAGTGTCAGCTCGTGCCCAGCCGCCGTTTCCAGCTGGCGGGACAGCCCCTCGCCGCCCGGCGCGCCCACGCTGCGCACATCGTATTCCGCCGCGTCGCCATGCACGATAAAGTACACGCTGCGCGTATCGCCATCGGCATAGTGCTGCTCAAAGCAGTAAACGCCCTGCTCGGAGGTATCCGCCTGCTGCGCATCGCAGCGCTTGCCGGAGGGCAGGATCACCTGCGCCGATTCGGCGCGCGCATCTACGGGCAGGGTAAGCGGCGCTTCGCACACCGCGTCCTGTACGCTCTCACGCACGTTAGGCAGAAGAAAGCTGAGGAGATTTTGCATCAGCACCGGAAAATCCGCCTTGAGCGGCAGGTTGCTGTCGTGCAGATCAAAGCCGATCACCGCCGTGCGCAGGCCGCCTTGCTCGCTGACCGCCAGCAGCGTATCCTCTCCCAGCATCAGCACCGCATCCCCGCCCGCAAGGGGCGTATACTGCCGCAGCGCCACCTGCTTGAGCGTCAGGTTCTCCGTCAGGCTGCTTGCCGCGCGCTGCGTGGATACGCGCATTTCGCCGTCGGCCTCCCGCGCCTCGCCGCAGGCAATCTCGCGCACCTGCGCCTTGGGATTCACAGCCAGAACGGCCCCCGACTGCGGGAGCGTCTCGGGCAATTCGCCGTCAAACACATACAGATCGATGTTCTCTATTTCGACCGCTTCCTGGGCCGTGGTGCGCAGCAGCACGATATCCTCGCGCAAGGACAGCGCCTTTTCCAAAAAGACGTTTTCCCCCGCCAGCGCCACGCGATAGCTCCCCTCGCCCTGCGCGGCATACCAGCGCTCGTTATCCAGCGCCAGCGCGTCCTTTTCCACAATGCGCGCATGCAGGGTGGTATAGCCCTCGGGCGCATCCAGCAGCAGCGCGCGGCTTTCGCCAGCCTTGAGGTCGGCCGTCACCACATCGCACAGCACGCCGTCGGCCTGGCACTCCAATGTAATACGCGTATCCGCGCCATAGTTCATCACGCGCGCATAGGCCTTGCCCTGCTCCGACGCGCCCAGCGCCAGGATGGCCACGTTGTCCGCGCCCTGGCCCACGCGCACCACCTGCACATCGTCCGCAGCCTCATAAGTATCGGAAAATACGATGATGTTCAGCCCTGGGATATCGCGTTCCATGGCGCGCGCCAGCGATACCGCCCCGGCCAGATCGGCGGAGGCGTTCTGCGCTGTCAGACCCTCGATGGCCGCGCGCACAGGATGCGTTTCGCCGCTGCGGGTAACGCACTGGCGCACCTGCGCGCCTGCGGCCAGCACGGTCACGCGCTCGCCGCCGCGCAGCCCATCCACCAGGCTCAGTGCCTTCTTTTTCGCCTCATCCAGGCGGCTTTCACCATTTGCCTGCGCCTGCATGCTGGCGGACAGGTCAAATATCAGCACCGTTTCGCCCGTCACACCGCCGCTGACGGCAGGGCGCATCAAAGCGGCCGTCAGCAAAAGCGCCAACAGCAGCTGCAAACAATACAAGATATTCTTTTTCAGTTTTTGAAATGGGCGCGACGCGGTCTGATCCGCCGCGGCCTTCTGCCACAGCAGCAGGCTCGGCGCGGTCTTCTGCACGCTTTGGCGCTTGAGCAGATACAGAGCGGTAATGACCGCCAGGCTCAGCAGCGCCCATGCGCCCGCGGGATATAACCATTGCATGATTGTTTCCCCTTTATTACGCAATCAGCCCCGCGCGGGACAGCTCCCGCAGCACGGTTTTTTCCATATCCAGATCGCTGGTAAGCAAGAGATTACCCATATCGCGCCCATGGCAGAAGGCTTCAACAGCGCGCAGATATGCCGTCAGCGCGCGCTGATATTGGTTCAGCGTGTCGCGCCCGGCCAAGATCTCCATATGCTGGTTGGTTTCCTGATCCACCAGGCGCACCATGCCCTCCAGATCGGGCTGCATTTCCCAGGGCGAAAGCACCTGCAAAACGCTAACCTCCTGCTTGCGGTATTGCAGCGATTTCAGCGCCGTCTCATAACCATCCTCGCTCATCAGATCGCTGATGACGAAGCATAGCCCGCGTCCCGGCCGCAGTGGCGCGCGCGGCGTCTGCTGGGACAAAAGCAGCCGTCCCCTGGGCGACAAGCCCTGCAGAAAAGCCGTGGCGCGCATAAAACCCGCACGGCCGGAGAAGACCTCGGACGCTATGATCTCCTCCCCCAGGGCGATGATGACCGCCCGGTCGCCGCCGCGAATGGCCATGTAGCACAATAGCTGCGCCAGGCCTTGCGCCATCTCCCACTTGGAGGGCTCGCCAAAATCCATGGAGGCGCTGCAATCCAGCAGGATATGCACGGTGGTTTCCTGCTCCTCCATGAACAGCTTCAAAAACAGGCGGTCAAAGCGCGCGTAGGCGTTCCAGTCCACCCGGCGCAGATCGTCGCCCGGCACGTACTCGCGGAAATCCGAAAACTCCACCGAGCTGCCCAGTGCGCGGGAACGCCGCAGGCCCCCCGCGCCGCCGCGCGCAGGGGCGCGCATGGCCAGCTGCAGCGCGTCCAGCCGCTGCAAAAACGCCTCGCTCAGCATGCTGCTTTCTCCGTCTTGAGCAATTCATCGATGATGCCGTCCGCCGTCTGTCCCTGCGCCATGCCCTCAAAGTTGAGCGCAATACGGTGCCGCAGGCAGCTCTTGGCCACGGCGGCGACGTCCTCAAAGGATACATTGAAGCGTCCCTGCATCAGCGCGCGCACGCGGGCAGCGCTGAAAATGGCCTGCGCCGCGCGGGGGCTTGCGCCAAAGCGCAAGAAGGAGCGGGCTATCGCCGGGCTGTCGGGAAGCTCGGGATGCGTGCCCAGCACCAGCTTCAGTGCAAACTGCTGCACAGCGGGGGCCACGGGCACCTCGCGCGCAATGGCGCGCAGGCGCAGGATGGTATCGCCGTCGGCAGCCTTCTGGGCGGTTTTCTCCTCACCCGTGGTGGTCAGCTGCACAATCTCCCCCAATTCCTCCAGCGTGGGGAAGGGCACCAGCACCTTAAACAGAAAGCGATCCAGCTGCGCCTCGGGCAGGGGGTAGGTGCCCTCCTGCTCCACGGGGTTCTGCGTGGCCAGCACAAAGTAGGGCTCCTTCATCGGGCGAGACACGCCCGCTACGGTGACGCAGTGCTCCTGCATGGCTTCCAGCAGGGCAGACTGCGTTTTGGGCGTAGCGCGGTTGATCTCGTCCGCCAGCACGATCGAGGCAAACAGCGGGCCGGGCTGGAACTCAAAGGCGTTGCCCTGCGTGGTCTTTACGATGATGTTGGTGCCGGTGATATCGGCAGGCATCAGATCGGGCGTAAACTGGATGCGCGAAAAGGGCAGATCCAGCACGTGCGACAGCGTGCGCACCAGCCGCGTTTTGCCCAAACCCGGCACGCCTTCCAGCAGCACGTTGCCGCCCGCCACCAGCGCCATAATCATATGCTCCACCACGTCCTGCTGGCCGATGATCTCCTTGCCGATTTCGCGGCGAATGTCCTCCACCGTATTGCGGAAGGAAAGGATTTCCTGTTCAGTAGCCATATTTATCTCCTTTTACTGCTGATCGAGCAGCGCCGTAAAATAATCGTTTACCCATTGTCTGGCATAGTCGGGCAGGTTATCCTGCTGCGCGGACTGCACCGCCGCGTCGCGGTATTCACCCGCCACCTGATCATAGGGCACGCTGCCCTGCGTATTGCCCAGTCCCGGCGTAAGCTGCAATTGCGTATGCTCGCCGTTTTGCGTCACCTTGCCGGTGCTCTGGCTGATTTCGCCGCCATCGCCCAGGCGGGTGGGATCATAAATGCTTTCATACTGGCCGGTTTTATACTGCGCCGTGCCGCTGCCTGCCTGTCGCTGCGCACCGTTGGATTGGGAGTACCCCGCATCCTCATTGGTGCTGCCCTTGCCTGCGCCGGTACCCGAGCCCTTTCCCTGGCCATTGCCGCTGCCCTGACCTGCGCCCTGGCCTTTGCCGCTGCCGTCGCCCTTGGCGCCGCCCTGTCCGGCGGCAGATTGCGCCGCGCCGCTGACAGCCGTCTTGGCGCTTTGCAGCGCCGCGCTCATCTGCGAGGCCGCCATGCTGGCGGAGGTCAATTGACCAAGCGCCTGCGCCGCGCCGGAAATGCTTCCACTGGCCGCTGCCTGAGCGGCTGCGTTGAGCGCCTGCGCGGCCTCCTCCATACCGCCTGCGGCCGCCTGCTCGGCCGCTTCTGCAAGCGCCTGTCTCAGCGCCTGCTGATCCATGCCCTGCATCGCGTCCTCCAGCGCCTGGCTGGCGTCGCCCTGCGCCTGGGCCATGGCCTGGGCAAGGCTGTCCAGCCCCTGCTGGGACAATGCGTCCACGGCAGCGTTTTTGCCTTCGTTAAGCAGGCGGTTTAGCTGCTCCTGCGCGCGGCTGATGCCGGTCATGGCCTCGCGCTGATCCTTGGCCCGGCCCGTTTCCCGCGCCAGATCGCCCAGGATCTTGCGAAGCTCCTGCAGCTGCTTGTCGGTCAGCTTGGCCTGCTCCAGCTGCTTTTGCACATCGTTTAGCTTTTCCTGCTGGGCGGCGATTTTCTGATGTAGCTGCCGCTGTGCGCGCAGCACCGCATCCTGCGGATTGGGGATCAGAAACATCGCGCCGCAGGCCAGCATCAGCCCAGCCGCAATGTAAAGCGGCAGCCGGGCCGCGCGGACAGGCATCGCCTTGCGCACACGCAGCGTTTGCAGGCTGCGCAGCGCATCCCGGCGCAGCAGACGCGCCATATCGTCCTGGCGGTTCTGCACGGCAAGCGCCGTCTGCACGCGCTCCTTCAGGCCGCAGTCATCGGCTTTGCGTGCCGCCCTGGCTGTGCCTACCGGCCACAAAAGGCCAGCCAGCCCCGCCAGCGCAGGCGGGCACAGGGCGGCCAGCAGCAGGTACAGCGCGCGATCGTGCATCGGCACAAAGAAGGATGTCAGCAGGATCGCCGCGCACAGCGCCGCCCCGGCCATCAGCCCCCAGCACATGCAGCGCACCGCGCGCAGCACGCGCATACGCCCCTTGACCGGGCGCAGCGCAGATCGAATCACGTTCATTTTTTCGCGCTCCTTCGGCGCAGACGCGCTTCACGCGGCCGCACAAAGCACGCCGCCAGCAGATCCAGCAGCAGCCCTGCGCCAGCCATGAAGGCCATGTTTTCCCATTTGATGGCGCTGAAATCCAGATAATCATAGATGCGGTACATTGTATAGGAATAATCCATCAGCGTGTTCTTGAGCAAACTTGTCTGATCGGCAATGAGCGCCATCAGCCCCATGGCCGGGCTGTAGATAAAGGCATTCACGCTAAGCCCGGAGGCCGCCGCGTCCGCGCCGCCGATTACCGCCACGGAGGAAGCCATGGTGCTGGCGTACATATCATCATAGTGACTGCCGATATAGGATACGCCAAGAACCATCGGCAGCAGGGTGACCACGCCGATCAGGAACACAAGCAGATAGGCCATCACCGTGGCGGTCACCGTGCGGCGGAAGACGGCGGAGGCAAACACACCCACGCTCAGTGCGGCAAAGGCCGTAACCAGCAGGAACAGCGCGCCGGTAAGCACATCCGCCAGCGTTACGCCGCCCGTAATCAGCGTCAGGCACATGGTAGGCAGCGCGGCCACCAGCAGCAGCGCCACATAGCCCAGCGATTCCAGCAGCTTTCCCGCCACAATGCGCAGCGAGCCCGTGTTGGTCACCAGCAGCATATCCAGCGTTTGCCGCTCGCGCTCGCCGGCGATGCTGCCCGCCGTCATGGCCGGGGTAATCAGCAGGATCATCGCAAACTGGATGGCCAGCATGGCCGCATAGGCCGTCACGCCCTCCCGCATTGCAAAGATGGACAGGGTGGAGCTGGCAAACGCCCCGAACGCCGCGCCCAGGCCGACCGCAAAGATCATCGCGCCGTACAGGGTAATGAGTATCGGCGTGCGGATGGAGCGCATGCGCCGCCGCGCCGAGGAGGCCAGAATGGGATTAATCATCTTGCGTCACCTCCATGAACACCTTTTCCAGGTTCATCTGCGCGCGGTGGAAGTCCGCCACCGCGATATCGCCCAGCAGCAGCTTTTTAAGCAGCTGCGCCGCCGCCTGCTCGTCGCCGTCAAAATCCACGCGAAGCAGCTGCGCGTCGGCAAGCTCAATGCCCGTAACGCCGGGAAACTCCTTGAGGATCGTCGCCGCCGCGTCCACCTGATCGCGGAGCAGCCGGATATCCAGCGGGACGCTGCCGTTCATCTTGCGGGACAGCGCGTCCACCGTGCCCGAGAACACCAGGTTTCCGTGATCGATGATGGTCAGTGAATCGCACATTTCGGACAGCTCGGGCAGGATATGCGAGGAAATCAGCACGGTTTTGCCCATGTCCTTCAGGCTTCGCAGGATGTCCTTCATTTCGGCGCGGGCGCGCGGATCCATGCCCGAGGCGGGCTCATCCAGTATCAGCAGCCGGGGATCGTGAATCAGCGCGTGCGCTAGACACAGCCGCTGCTTCATGCCGCGGGACAGCACATCCACATAGCTGTCGCGCTTATCGCTCAGGCGCACCAGCTCCAGCAGCTGGTCGATCATGCGCATGCGCTCCTGATAGGAAAAGCCATAGCAGCGGGCGTAAAAGTCCAGATATTCCCAGGTTTTCAGCCGGTCGTACACGCCGAAGAAATCGGGCATGTAGCCGATCAGCTCGCGCATGCGGCGGGGGGCTTTGCGCACGTCCACCCCATCCATCACCGCCGTGCCCGAGGTGGGCGGCAAAAGCGTGGCCAGGATGCGCATGGTGGTGCTTTTGCCCGCGCCGTTGGGGCCGACAAAGCCGTGCAGCTCGCCGTCGCCAATTTGAATGTTCAGGTGGTTCAGCGCCGTAAACCTGCCGTATACGCGCGTCAGTTCCTTGATTTCCAGCATGTCAGTTCACCTTCCCCTCAAAGGCCAGCGCGGGCGTATCCAGCTCGCCGTCCCGGCCGCCCTGCTGCGATACGCGCAGGAACACGTTGCCCTCGCCGTCCATATAGCGCGACAGGTTTTCCTCGCTCAGCGTCATGGGCAGCCCTGGGCTGTTGATGGTATCCCAGGTTCGGGCCTGCTGATCGTAAATGCGCACCACAATGCTGCTGCCATAGGTTTGGCCGTACAAGGTCAGGCTGGTCAGCGTCAGGCGGCTGACGTCCACGCCCTCCACCTGCCCCAGGTTAAAGCACAGCACGGGATCGTCGCGCAGCATATAATAACTGCCATTGCTGCGTACACCCAGCGAGTAGGGCTTTTGCTGGTTATCCAGCGCGCCCAGCTCATAGGGAGTGATACCGGCCGGCACCTTGGCATGTCCCGTCTCGCTGACGGCGATATACTTGATCTGCACATCGATGATTGCGCAGTGCGCCGTGCGCTCCACATCCGTGCCGTTCACGGTCAGCTGCACATCGCCCAGCGTATCATTAAAGGTAACATAGTGGAAAAGGCTCTTGTCGTTATAATCCCGATAGCTGTTGTACCAGTTGGAGCGCAAGGCGCTGATCAGCGTACTGCGCAGATTGAGCTGGTTGATTTCATCAGCCGTCATCGTCTGATAGTAGTTGATTTTATAGGTAGCCTGCGGATCAAAGGGATGCAGCGCGGCGTAGATGATATTATCGATATAGGACATGTTGCTGCTCAGCTTTTCGTTGATCATCTCGCCGTCATACGCGCCGCCTTCCTTGCGGCTGGGGTTTTCCACGATGGCGATTTGCGCCGTCTGCCCCGGCAGGATACGCGGCGTGGTGCAGTAGCCGTACATCGTCAGCACATAGCCCGCATCCAGGGTATAATCGCCGTTGTTGACGATCTCGCCATGCAGGCCGTCATCCTCCCACCAGATGGAGGCCGAAACATTCAGCTGCGGATTTTCCTCCGGCTGAATGTAGAGCAGCTGCACCTCCCATGCGCCCGAGGCCGGGAAGGTGACGGCGCGCTTTTCGCCCAGGGTGTAAAGATAACGCAGCGAATGCATGTACGTCTTGGTATCGTCATCCTCTTCATAATAGGAATAATACGTATTGGACGGCTCCACCAGCGCGTTTTCGCGGGTGCTGACGGTCATGTTTTCCTTCTGCGCAATGGCTACGCCCGCCATCGTGGCGCTGCTGGTGCGGCCGTCGCTGCTGATATTATAAATGGAATACGCCGTAGCCGCAGGCTTGTTCAGCTGCATGCGGCTGCTCATCAGGCACAGCACGCCCACGCAGCAGGCCGAAAGCAGCGGCAGGGTCAGCCACATCCACTCGCGCTTATCCAGGCGCTTGAGGAGCAGATAGCTGCCCAGGCCCGCCAGCAGCAGGAAAACCGCAATGGCCAGCATGGGATAGATCATGCTTTCATCATTGGCAATACCCAGCGTAGTGAGCATACTGGTATCCGTATAATAATCGCGGCCGCTGCGGTAATAGCTGCTGGAATCATCCACAAGGTTCTGATACACGCTTGCGCTGGTAGCCAGCAGCACACGCTGCCAGAAGCAGGACATGCCCTTCCAGCCTGAAAGCGGCTTTTCGCTCAGCGAAAACGCCGTGGTATACACAAGGCCGCTGCCCACCTGGCTGCGGGCAATCAGGGGCTTGCCGTCCAGCTCCGCGATCGTATTCGCCCGCTCCCCATGGATGGGCGAGAGCAGCGCCGTCCCCTGCGCGCTGGCCGCGCTTTCAGTCAGGGGAAACTGCGTGTCGCTCAGCGCATCCACCAGCGCCTGGGCTGCGCCTTGAGCGGAATAGGGCGCGCCGGTCGTTACGCCTGTCATTTCGGCAAAGCCGCGATAGGCCGAGACCGCGCGCGTGCCGCCGCCTACGATGACCACGCCGCCATTGGTCAGCCACGTCTCCAGCGCCTGGCGCTGCGCATCGCTGAACTGGCTGATATCCACGCCGTCCACCGCCAGGAAGCTGAAGGCGCGCATCAGCTCATAGCTGTCGGGAAAGGTATCCTGCGTCAGCGTGATGGTCTGCCAGACTTCGCCGCGCATCAGCTGGTCGTTGGCCGTGCCGATGTTCAGATAGCTCAGCGTCTGCGGGCTGTCGGACAGCACGCCCACCAGCATCGTGCTGGGGGCAAGCACCTTCTTGGGCGTGATGGGCACAGAGGCAATCAGCCCGTCCTTGCCCGTCACACGCACGGTATAGCTTTTTTGCTTATAGTTCAGCGTGATGGGGATCATCAGCTGCTTTTCCGCGCCGCTGGCCAGGGAAAGGGGATATTCGTAGGTATCGTACTCCGATGAGGATCGATCCACATCGATGGCCACCGTCAGCTCGGCGTCCGCGCCGTCGTTTTTCAGCGTTACGCGCAGCGGCATGGCGGATAGATACGTCACCGAGCCGTCATAGCCAAAATCCGCGCTGACCGTCACGCCGCCGTCCGCCAGCGCGGGGGCAGTGCATAAAAGCAGGCACAGCACGGCAATGAGCGCCGTTTTGCATACAGAGCGCATAAAACGTCCTCCTTCACTTGGGTGAGGTTTCATCATATAGACGGGGCCGCAGGCACTTTTGTTCCCACCTCAAGGAAAATACTTCAAATGGATTACAAATATTAAAAAAGCGGGCGTTCTCCGTCCTTGGAAAACGCCCGCCCGGTCATGCCGCTATGTTCTCCCAGGTGATATTGCGCAGCCACTTTCGCTGCTTATAGTGATAGATGATCACCGGCATTTTGACAAACTCATCCAGACACAGCACAAAAAACACCCACATTTCGGGGATTTTGAATACAAACGCGCACAGCAGTCCCACCGGCACGGCATAGCCCCACATGGCCAGGGTATCGCATACCAGGCCGAACTTCACATCCCCGCCCGCGCGGAAAATGCCGCAGATCAGCATGGTGTTGACCGAGCTGCCCAATATATAATAGGAATTGATATACAGCATCGTGCTCAGCTCGCTGCGCACCACGTCCGTTACCGTCACATATAGGTACATGAATTTCAGCACCAGCGGGCGGCAGGCCAGGATCACCACGCCCCCGGCCAGCGCCGTAATCACGCTCAGATAGCAAAAGCGCGTGGCGTACACCCGCGCCTCGTCCAGCCGGTTTTCGCCCATGGCCTTGCCCAGGATGATCGCCGCGCTGGAGGACATGCCAAAACAGACCACAGTTCCTAAGTTGCGTACCACAGTTGCAACAGAATTGGCCGCGACTATATTGCTGCTCAGGTGTCCCAGGATGATGGCGTACACGCTGAAGGCCAGGCCCCAGATGATATCGTTGGCCGCAGCCGGCACGGCATAGCGCATAAAGTCGCGCATCAATTCGCCGCCCCGCGCAATCAGATCCCGCGCGCGCAGGCGGATGACGCGGCAGCGCTGGCTATCCAGCAGGCAGATCGCCGTTTCAATCAGCCGCGTGATGGACGTGGCCAGCGCCACGCCCGTAATGCCCAGCTTGGGGAAAAACGCCCAGCCAAAGATAAAGCAGGCGTTGAGCACCACATTCATGACCACAGCGCTGCAATGCACCAGCGCGCTCATGCGCACACGCTCCACGCTGCGCATCACGCTCAGGTACACCGTGCAGAAGCCGCCTAACAAATAGGAAGCAGCTACTGCCCGCAGGTACTTTTCGCCCTCTGATATCAGCGCAATATCCGTTGTAAAAATGCGCATCAGCAGGCCCGGCGCGGCCAGCGCAGCCAGGGTAAACAGCAGCCCTATGCCCACCGTAATGCGCAGCGACAGCCCCATCACCCGCTCCACCGCGCGGCGATCGCCCTTGCCCCAGTACTGCGCCGCCAGCACCGATGCGCCGCTGGATACGCCAAAGAGCAGCATCTGCAGCACAAAGGCCACCTGCCCGGCCAGGGACGAGGCCGCCAGCGCCGCCTGGCTGACAAAGGACAGCATGATTACGTCGGCCGAGCTGACCGCCGCATCCATAAAATTTTGCAGGGCGATCGGCCCCGTAATGCGCAGTGTGCGGGCATAAAATGCGCGCTTTTCCGCCCGGCTGCCCAGGGCTGGCTGTGTCGTCATTTTCATTCCCTCCATCCATCATTGGCTCATTATATCCGTTTTCCCCTTAAAAAGTCAACGTTCCGCATCACAATGTATAAATTTGCATATTTTTAAATAATTATCACATTTATGCACAATATTTCTGCTTGACAATTGCATATATTACATCATATAATAATGTAACCGTTGGCTCTGCCGGTCATACGGAAGTATTTTGAAAGGATGTCGGACTATGAAAAAGACTTTAGCCATCGTCCTGACGCTGTGCATGCTGCTGACCAGCTGCGCCGCTCTGGCCGAAACCACCGCAGCTGAAGCCCCGGCCACCTATACGTATCATACGTATAGCACCGCCCTGGGCAACAACTGGAACCCCCACACCTGGGAAACCAATGCTGACGACAGCATTCTGAGCTATCTGTCTTCCCCCTTCTGCACCATGTCCATCAAGGACTCCGAAAACGGCGTCTATCAGTGGATTTATGAAATGGCCACCTCTATCGAGGATGTGACCGCCGAGCACCGCGACGACCTGACCAAGTACAACGTCTCGCTGGCCGAGGGCGACACTGCCGAGACCGCTGAAAAGGGCTACGTGTTTGAGATCAAGCTCAACCCCAATGCCAAGTGGGAAAACGGCGAAGCCATCACTGCTGATGATTACATCTACTCCATGCAGCAGCTGCTCAACCCCAAGATGAAGAACTACCGCGCCAACCTGTACTATGCCGGTGAGTCCGCTGTGGCGGGCGGCCTGGCCTACTACAACGCGGGTTCCCCCATCTATGACGTGATGGTTCCCGCCTATGGCGACGGCGAAACCCCCGATTACTCCTACGATCTGGACAAGGGCATTGCCGACGGCATGGTCTATGTCAACGTCAGCTCTGACGGCATGACCCTGTACAGCATGAGCCTGGCCGATCTGAACAAGAACTACGGCGTTGGCCTGGATGACCAAATCACCCAGCTGGCTGCCGATAAGAACGCCTACGGCTACACCAAGGTAACCGCTGAAAACCGCGAGGTTGTTGAAAACGTCGTTAAGACCATGCTGTCCGGCCTGTTCGGCATCACCGACGAGACCGAGCAGAACAACCTGCTCAAGGAAGCCCTGTTCATCGATACCGGCAAGGTCGGCGATATGTGCGACTACGACACCACCGTCGGCTGCTACAAGGTGGATGACTACACCATCCGCTATGTAAACGCCCAGTACATCGATTTCAACTACTTCCTGACCAGCTGCACCAGCACCTGGCTGGTATACAAGCCCTACTACGAAGCGGGCATGGATACCACTGGTACCCTGACCACCACCGACTATGGCACTGCCATCGAAAACACCATGTCCTACGGCCCCTACAAGATGGCCTCCCTGCAGCCCGACAAGCAGATCGTGTTCGTGCAGAACGAGAACTGGTTCGGCTATGAGAAGCAGGAGGACGGCTCTCTGCTGTCCATGACCAACTTCGAAGTAGACGGCGAATCCGTGCAGCAGTATGCCACCACCTCCATCGTGATCGACGTGATGGACGAAGCCGCCGCCAAGCAGGCCTTCCTGAAGGGCGAGCTGGTCGAGTGGTCTCCCTCTGCTGAAGAGCTGGTAACCTACGCCACCTCCGATCGTCTGTACAAGGTTGATGAAACCTACACCATGTCCTTCTTCTTCAACTGCGGTCTGGAGAACCTGAAGACCATGGACGCCTCCAAGGGCAACACCAACTCCGTCGTGCTGTCCAACACCAACTTCCGCAAGGCCATGAGCCGCGCCATCGACCGCGCTGAGTACGTCACCGCGACCGAAGGCTACAAGCCCGCTTATGCCCTGATGAACAACCTGTACTACTACGATGTGTACAACGATCCTACCTCCTCCTACCGCGGCTCCGATGAGGCCATGCAGGCCATCTGCAACCTCTACGGCGTGCAGTACGGCGAGGGCACTCCCTACGCGACCCTGAAGGATGCTTATCAGTCCATCACCGGTTACAACCTGACCGAAGCCAAGGAACTGTTCACCACGGCGTGCAAGGAACTGGTGGAGGCTGGCCTGTACAAGGAAGGCGATCCCATCTACATCCGCATCGGCTGGAAGAAGGGCGCTATCGAGTCCACCGATAACAAGCAGTGCGAAATCCTGACCAAGCAGATCAACGCTGCGCTGGAAGGCACTGGCTTCGGCACTCTGACCTTCGAGGCTGTTGGCAACATCAACGACCGTTACGGCGATGTTGGCAAGGGCGAATACGCCATGGGCTACGGTGCCTGGGGCGGCGCTGCCTTCTATCCCTTCCGTAACTTCCAGGTATACTGCGATACCGATCAGTACAGCGTCAACGAAATCGGCTGCTGGGATCCCGCTACCGAAGAGCTGACCCTGAACGTGAACGGCGAAGACGTGACCATGACCTGGAAGGATTGGTCCGGCGCGCTGATCGGCACCGGCAAGTTCACCGATGCTGACTTCAAGACCAAGCTGTACATCACCGCTCAGATGGAAGAGCTGTACCTGCAGAAGTACTACCGCATTCCGCTGGCCGGCACCACCACTTCCTCCCTGCTGAGCTATCAGGTGGACTACTACACCGACGAGTACAACATCATGTACGGCTTCGGCGAACTGCGCCTGATGACCTACAACTACACCGACGCCGAATGGGACAAGTATGTAGCTGAAGAGGGCGGCACCCTGAGCTACGAATAATTCAATTTTCCCGGTAAAATTGAATAACGTACAATAAGTTCCATGGGGAACCGGGGGATTTCGCATCCCCCGTTCCCCGTGGTTTTCGGCTGTTTTTCCCCCACTGTGTAAAATCCGGACGACAGTCGAACCAAATCAGCGGGGTTTTTCACCAGAAAAACAGCCGAAGAAGGAGACGATGACATGACAAAATACATCCTGAAAAGAATTCTGTTGATGATCTTCGTTCTTTTCGTGATCACAACAATGGAATTCGTGCTGGTCAGAATGCTTCCCCGTGAGCTGCCCACCGATAAGGTGCAGGCGGCCGCTATTGCGTCCCGTTGGGAAGCGCTGGGCTATAACAAGCCTTTGATGGTGCAATACGGCATTTACCTGAAGAACATTGTCACCAGATGGGACTTTGGCACTTCTTGGTACATTGCCTTCCGTCAGCCGGCATGGGATGTATTGATTGACCGTCTGCTGCCGACGGTGCTGGTGAACCTGTATTCGCTCTTGTTCTCCATTCCGGTAGGCATTGGCCTGGGCATCTTTGCCGCTATCAAGAAAAACAAGTGGCAGGATTCCTTTATCAGCACGATGGTCATGCTGTTTGTTTCCATCCCTAGCTATGTTTACGCCTTCCTGGTGCAGTATTTTCTGTATTTTAAGCTGGGCTGGCTGCCGCTGCAGGTGTATTCCCTGGCAGACGCAGGCGGCTCGTGGATGACATGGAAGATGTTCTATTCCATGATCGCGCCCATCCTGGCGCTGTCCTTTGGCGAGATCGCAGGTCTTTGCCGCTTCACCCGTGCGGAGCTGACTGAAACACTGACCTCCGATTACATGCTGCTGGCCCGCACCAAGGGTCTTAGCCGCGCGCAGGCGACCGTTCGCCACGCGATGAAAAACGCCATGGTGCCCATCCTGCCGATGCTGATTTCCAGCTTTATCGGCATTCTGGGCGGCTCCATGATCATTGAGCAGATCTTCTCCATTCCCGGCGTAGGTCAGCTCTACATCAAGTCCATCCGTCTGTTTGACTACGACGTATTTATGATGGACGGCATTTTCTACACCTTTATCGGCCTGCTGGCCGGTATCGTGGTGGATATCAGCTACGGCTTCATCGATCCGAGAATCAGAATGGGGGAGAAATAAGATGTCTGAAATGTATAACGGCACGGCGAAGATCCCCCCGGAAAAATTTGAATTTGTACACAGCGGCGAGCGCATCGCCGATAAAAAGTTTGAGGATAAGCCCATCGGCTATTTCAAGGATGCGTGGATTCGCTTCCGCAAGAACCATGCCTCCGTGGTGGCCACGATCATCATCATCTGCATCGTGCTTTTCGCTTTCCTCACCCCTATTTTCAACACCCGCTACAACGCCCGCTTTATGGATTCCTACTATGCCAAGAAGGCGCCGCGCGCCCTGGCGCTGCGCCCCTATGGCATCTTTGACGGCGGCACCACCCGCACCTTCTCCGAAAAGGGGCTTATCAAGGCCATCGCCATCGGCGTGGGCGCGGAGGATTACGACGGCCGCAGCGTCTCCCTGGGCGAAGGTCTGGAAAGCTATTACCAGCCCATGCTCAAGATCGGCGATCCCATTGAAAAACGCGCCGGCAAGAAGATCACCCTGACCTTCAACGGCAAGATCGATACCTATCTGGAAGTCGGCTTCATGTACCTGAGCCTGGAGCAGGCCGAGTATCAGCGCATCGTCCAGTGGGAAAAGGATAACAACCTGCACGTTTTCTATCCCCTGGTTGAGAATAACAGCTACAACGCCGACGCCAAGGACGCGAACAACTGGTACAAGACCAAGAAGAATGTGCCCGTGCGCATCAACGAAAAGGGCAAGGCGGAGGAGCTGACCTACTCCCCCGATACCGTGCTTGAGGATAACTACAAGCGCGACGCCGAGGGCAACCTGGTGTACTATGAATACGCCGGCGGCGGCAACTTTGAAACCGCGCAGTACAAGGTGCGCGTGCTGTACTACAACTACTACCGCTACAAGAACGGCTTTGAGCCCAACTACATCCTAGGCACCGACAGCCAGGGCTACGATCTGGCGCTGCGCATGGCCGGCGGCATCAAGCTGAGCCTGCTGGTGGCTATCTGTGTATCCTTCATCAACTTCATCATCGGCGCGGTTTACGGCGCGATCGAGGGCTACTACGGCGGCCTGACCGACCTGATCATGGAGCGTATCTCCGATATTCTGTCCGGCGTGCCCTTCATCATCGTGGCCACATTGTTCCAGATTCACCTGGCCGCCAAGGTGGGCGCGGTGCCCAGCCTGCTGTTTGCCTTTGTGCTGACGGGCTGGATCGGCACGGCTGCGCGCGTAAGAACGCAGTTCTACCGCTTCAAGAATCAGGAATACGTCATGGCGGCCCGCACGCTGGGCGCGCGCGATTCCCGCATCATCTGGAAGCACATCTTCCCCAACTCCCTGGGCACCATCATCACCTCCTGCGCGCTGGTTATCCCGGGCGTTATCAACTCCGAATCCATGCTCAGCTACCTGGGCATTGTAAAGCTGGGCTCCGCCGGCAGCACCTCCCTGGGCACGCTGCTGTCCGATGCCAGCAGCATCTGGACCAACTACCCCCATTTGATGATCTATCCGGCGCTCATCCTGTCGCTGTTGATGATCTGCTTCAACCTGTTTGGCAATGGCCTGCGCGACGCGTTCAACCCGTCGCTGCGCGGTGTGGAGGACTAAGGTATGGATAAGATACTTGAGGTAAAAAGACTGAAGGTCGCCTTCCGCACCACCAACGGCACGCTGAAGGCAGTGCGCGATATTTCCTTTGACCTGGAACGCGGCAAAACGCTGGCCATCGTGGGCGAGTCCGGCTCGGGCAAATCCGTCACCTCCAAGGCGATTATCGGCATCCTGGCCGGCAACGCCATTGTGGAGGGCGGCGAGATTCTATACGACGGCAAGGATCTGCTGCGCGTTCCCGAGGACGTAATGCACAAGCTGCGCGGCGATAAGATCTCTATGATCTTCCAGGATCCGCTGTCCTCGCTGAACCCCATCGTTAAAATTGGCAAGCAGATCACCGAGGCCATGCTGCTGAAGAACAAGTCCAACCGTCGCGAAGCCCGCAAGGACTTTAACGACATGCTGCGCCTGCTGAAAACCCATATGCTAGCCGCCAGCGACGCGAAGGACGCCGCGCGCATCAATGAGATGTGCGCTACCTTCGATAAGTTCAGCATCCAGGCCACCAAGCTTGAGCAGGCCTACAACGCCGCCCATTCCGAGGCGACCGAGCTGATCTCCAACCTGGAGGATCTGCTGTTCAAGGCCAGCAAAAAGCAGAACATCGATTACAAGGCTCGCCTGAACGAGCTGGCGCAGAAGCTGCCGCGCATTGAAAACCCCTATTTCACCTACCATTATCAGGCCCAGCTGCAGTCCGCGCGCGCTAATCTGCTTTCCGCCGCCAAAACGGATGGCGAAGCCCGCCCCGCCGCAGCCATCAAGGCCATGGAGGAGCTGCGCGCCCTGCTGCAGCAGATCGTGGCGCAAAACCGCCCGGATTTCTTCCGCATTGGCTTCTACCTGTATAAGAACCCGAACGCCGATCTGAGCGAGCAGCCCATTGACAAGCTCAATGAAGAGACGCTGAAATTCCTGGACGAGCATTTCATGCTGGAGTTCGTGTCCATGGAGGAAAAGGGCGTCGCCCACTCCTACAGCACCGCGCTGGAAGCCAAAAAGCAAGTGCTGGCCGAGCTGAAAAAGGCGCATGATTTCTATCTGGGCGATTTTGACAAGGCGTCCGCCAAGCAGCTGTGCAAGCAGCTGACCGCCAAGATCGCGCCCTCCATCGACCGCCTGGAGGTCATCAAGGACAGCGCGGCCTACGTCTTTGGCACCAGCCTGGATCACGCCATCGATCAGTATTTCTACCATATGCGCAATAATCCCCGCGAGGAAGCGCGCTTTGCCCGCCAGACCCGCCGCCGCGAAAGCCTGATTGCCCGCGGCAAGACAGTGGAATGGAAGGTCATCCCCAAGAACGTATACGATCTGAGCGACCTGAAGGGCAACATCCTGACGGTCATCGACCGCCTGATCGAGCGCTACGAAGCCTATGTGGCCAATTCCGCCCATGTGGATTTCCACGCCCGCGGCATCGCGCTGGTGGATTTCTTCAAGGAGAAGGCCTCCCAGGCTGTCTACCGCATCACCAAGAGCATGGCCAAGGAGCGCGCCATCCACCTGATGGAGGAGGTTGGCATCCACGAGCCGCGCACCCGCTATTATCAGTATCCCTTCGAGTTTTCCGGCGGCATGCGCCAGCGCATCGTCATCGCCATCGCCCTGGCTGCCGACCCCGATATCCTGATCTGCGACGAGCCCACCACGGCCCTGGACGTCACCATCCAGGCGCAGATTCTGGAGCTGATCAACAAGCTTAAGCGCGAACGCAACCTGTCCATCATCTTCATCACCCACGACCTGGGCGTTGTGGCCAACATGGCCGATAACATCGCCGTCATGTACGCGGGCAAGATTGTGGAATACGGCACGGCCAATGACATCTTCTATGATCCGCGCCATCCCTACACCTGGGCTCTTCTTTCCTCCATGCCCGATCTGGACACCAAGGAAAAGCTGGAGTCCATTCCCGGCACGCCGCCTAATATGATCTATCCCCCGCAGGGCGACGCCTTTGCCGACCGCAATAAGTACGCCATGAAGATTGACTTTGAACAGCAGCCCCCGATGTTCAAGGTATCCGAAACCCACAGCGCCGCCACCTGGCTGCTGCATCCCGATGCGCCCAAGGTGGAAATGCCCAAGATCATCAGCGCCCGCATCGAGCGTATGAAGAAAGCGGAGGTGGAATAAATGAGCAGCGCCATCAATCAGCAGGATACCCTGCTGCGCGTTGAGCACCTGTGCCAGTATTTCGGCCCGACCAAGGCGGTAGATGACGTCAGCTTTGATATCAAGCGCGGCGAGGTCTTCGGTCTGGTGGGCGAATCCGGCTGCGGCAAAACCACCACCGGCCGTTCCATCATCAAAATCTACGATATCACCTCGGGCAGCATCTATTTTGAGGGTCAGCGCATCTGCGCGGGCACCCGCTCCTATGTGGAGGCCATCAAGGCCGCCAAGGCTGAAATGAAAACCGCCTCGCCCGAGCGCAAGGCCGAGCTGCAGGCGGTCATCGCCGAGAATAAAAATCAGATTCACCTGGCCAAGTACGATCATAAGCACTCCGACCATCAGTATGTGGAAACGCTGGTCGCGCAGCTGAACGCCGAATATGCCGAGAATCTGAAAAAGGCCAAGACCCCCGAGGAGACCGAAGCGCTGAAGAAGAAGTACCGCGAGGATCTGCGCATCGCCAAGAAAACCAAGCTGATCACCAAGATCCAGATGATCTTCCAGGATCCTGTCGCCTCCCTCAACCCCCGCATGACGGTAAAGGAAATCATCTCCGAGGGGTTGATCATCAACGGTATCCGCGATAAGGAATACCTGGATCAGAAGGTCTATGAAATTCTGGAGCTGGTGGGGCTTACCCGCGAGCATGCCGGTCGCTACCCGCATGAATTCTCCGGCGGCCAGAAGCAGCGCATCGGCATCGCGCGCTCGGTCATCATGCATCCCGACCTGCTGATCGCCGACGAGCCCGTCAGCGCCCTGGACGTATCCATCCAGGCGCAGGTGATCAACCTGCTTAATGATTTGCGTGAGCAGCTTGGCTTGACCATCCTGTTCATCGCCCACGATTTGTCGGTTGTTAAGTACTTCTCCGATCGTATCGGCGTCATGTACTTTGGCAAAATGGTAGAGCTGGCTTCCTCGGACGAGCTGTTTGCCCATCCCCTGCACCCCTACACCAAGAGCCTGCTGTCCGCCATCCCGCTGCCCGATCCCATCAGCGAGAAAAAGCGCACCCGCATGCGCTATGATCCCCTGTCCGCGCATGATTACAACGGTACGGATCAGCCCTCGCTGCGCGAAGTTGCTCCCGGTCACTTTGTCCACTGCAACGACGCGGAATATATGGCCTATCGCCGCGAGATGGGTCTGTAATCATCATTTTCATCAGCCGCAGAATATCCTTCTGCGGCTGGATTTTTAAGCCGAGGGAACAAATCTATGGATCAGAAAAAAGCCCCTGAACAGAAAAAATCTCTCCGCCGATATCTGATTTCAACGGCTTGCGCGCTGCTGCTGGCTGCGCTGTTCGCGCAGATTCGCGGCTTCAGCTTCAGCCAGCCCCTGGCCGCCAACCTGGCCGCGCTGTGCGACGGTTTCTTCGTGTCGGGCATGCTGGTTGCCGGCCTGGGCGCGATGATCTGGGTGTCTACCACAGGTTTTTTCGATATTCTAAGCTACGGCTTTAAGAATCTCTCCGTATTAGTGCCCTTTCATCATCGCCGCAAGTATAAGCACTTTTATGAATACAAGGCCGAGCAGGCTGCCAAGCGCAGCAAGCCGCAGTTCTTTTTGCTGGTAATCGGCCTGATCATGGTGTTGATTGCAGCAATTTTCCTGTATTTTTATACAGCCGCCTGATCTGAAAGGAGTATCCGTATGAAAATCGGCGTCAGCAGTTACAGCTTCCAAACGCTGCTCAAGCGCGGCATGACCTACTTTGAAGCCTGCCAGCATGCCCGCGATATGGGCTATGACGGCATTGAGTTTATCGATCTGGATTTAGACTTCGCTCCGGGCGAGGACAATGTGGAAAGTCTGGCCAAGCATCTGCGCGCGCATTGCGAAGCATTGGACTTGGATATTCCCGCCTATACCGTGGCAGCGGACTTTCTAAACGGCCGCGGCGGCGCGCCGGAGGACGAGCCTGCCCGTGTGTGCCGCTGCGCGGATATCGCCGCGCTGCTGGGTGCCAAGGTGCTGCGGCACGATGCGTTCTGGAGGTTAGGCGAGCTGCGCGATTGGCGCGAGGGCGTAGCCCGCGTAGTGCCCGGCATTCGTCAGGTGGCGGATTACGCGCAGTCGCTGGGCATCCGCACCTGCACCGAAAACCATGGCCGCATCATGCAGGATAGCGACCGCGTGGAATACCTGATACGCGCTGTCGATCACCCCAACTACGGCTGGCTGGTGGACATGGGCAACTTCCTGTGCGCCGATGAAGAACCTCGCCATGCCGTGGGCGTCGCCGCGCCTTATGCCGTGCACGCGCATGTAAAGGATTTTCTGTACAAATCCGGCCAGGAGGATGTGCCCGTTGGCGGCTGGTTTGGCACGCGCGGCGGCAATTATCTGCGCGGCACGGTGATAGGCCACGGCGTGGTACCCGTACGCGCCTGCGTCCACATCCTGCAAAATGCGGGCTATGACGGCTACCTGTCGGTAGAGTTTGAGGGGCGCGAGGAAACGCTGCCCGCCCTGGAAAACGCCCGCGAATACCTGCGCAAGCTGCTGGGCTGACGCGCCAATTGCAAATTTTTGCCCAAAGCCTTTACTTTGCGCGGCATTTGGGATAACATGAAGGCGTTATCTGCCGAAAGCGAGGTACCCGCCCTTGAAACGCACGCTGATTATTCTGTTTGCTCTGCTGCTTGCCCTGCCTGTGTGCGTGCAGGCCGAGGAGGAATTTTCCTATCATTCCATCGTTCCCACCCCGCACGTCACGCTTATCACCCCACAGGCTGGGCAGAGCTACGATGCGGGCGGCAAGCTGCGCGTGCAGGCAAGCGGCAAAAATGTGCTGCGCATGAAGGTTACGCTGACATACGAAGGGCAGAACGCCACCATCTCCATGGACGGTGCGGAGCTGGATTACACCTTCGATACCCCGCAGTATACCAGCGGCGCTACCGTCACGGTGGTAGGCTATGGCGAGCAAGACGCTTTCGGCTATCCCATGGAAAGCCGGCAAACGGTCAGTATCCTTTCTCCGCGCGATAAGCTGTTTCAGGATATGTTCGCCCTGGCCGCCAAGAACTATAAAGATCCCTATTATTATCACGCCCCCGCCAAGGAGGACTGGGATCGCGGCATCTGCAAGAACTTTGTCAAGCGCATGTTCGATACATTCAAGGATGCCTACGCCATGAAGGAATATCCCGACCTGCCGCTGCATATGCCGCTGAACAACTCAAAAAAGAACTGCGCCCCCTACGATTATGGCATCGAGTGGCGCATTGAAACCGCCGCGGACGGCAGTCCCTTTGAGATCGCCGGGCAGTTTAAGTATGACAACGATAAGACCAAGGAAGAAAACCGCGCCCTGTGCCGCGCCGTGCTGGAAAGCGTGCAGGCAGGCGATTTCTTCCAGATGACGGGCGATTACTATTATGGCAAGGGCGCGCACAGCCTGCTGTTCATCGCGGACTACGACCCTGCCACAAACGAGGTACGCTGGACCGACAGCAACATGAAAAACGACTCCGTCAACGGCTATCACTACGGCTATATGCAGTACAATGCCGTCAAGAGCATCGATTGGTTCATCGACGCGGTTTGCTTTAAGCTGCACGGCTGCACGCTGTATCGCCTGCGCGACGATCTGTTTATCAGGTAACGCCCTATGCGCGCCACCGCAGCCGCCTGCGCCCATCCCCCAGCCAGGGGCAGCGCCAGCCGTTGCGGCGGATTTCCCGCAGCGCGGCCGCCTTGCGACGACGGGCACGGATACGCTCCAACCAATAATACAGCATATAAAAAATACCTCCCGTGCACAGGATGCGCAGGAGGTATTTTTTTCATACGCACGCGGGCGTTTTATGCGTCATAGCATGGGATAGACCCGCAGGAAAGGAGCCATTGCCATGAATCAGAACGACCGCAGCAAATCGCCGTTCTCAGAGCTGTCCTTCTCCCAGCAGCAGGAGCAGTGGCGCATATTTCGCGCCCAGCAGCTGGATTTTCAGGCTGTAGAAAGCAAAAAGGGGCCGCCGCGCGCCCAGCAGCGCCCAGCAGAGCCCCCCACCCCCGCGCCCGTTTTGCGTCCGCTGCCGCCGCCCAGCCATAAAAACCTGGATCGTGTGCGCGCACAGTTGAGCGCCGCCGCGCGGCATGCCGGGGTGTTCCAGCCTACATCTACGGAATAAGCAGCCGCAGGCTATCCTGCAGCGTGGTTACGCCCAGCGCCATCTGAATGCCCCACAGGATCAGCAAATGCCCCGGATAAGCCGCATAGGCCGCAACCTTGGGAAAAGGTGTGCGCTTGGTGCGCGGCCACAGCATCAGCGGCAGAGCCAGCAGCGCCAGGGTTTGCAGCTTCAAAAAGCTCTTGACAATGTCCAGCTCAAACAGCCCGCCGCGCAGGCTGAGCCCAAATACATCCTGCACCGCGCGCGTGCCTTGCCCCCAGAACAGACAGAAGGCCACCATAACCGCCGCAACCGCGCCGCGATTCTTGCGCGCTGCGTACAGCAGCATGGCCAGCAGCACCCCGCGCCAGCCGTAATCCATGCTGACAAAACAAGGCACAGCCAGCGCCAGCAGCGGCGCCCAGATACGGCTGCCGTAGCGATTCTCCCGAATGCCCCAGATGCCCAGGTAGCCCAGCAAAAGCGTAAAAAACACGTTCAATTGATTCCAGCCATGGTTCAGCCCCAGCATAAAGCAGGGCTGCGATATCAGCCCCACCGCCAGCAGCCGCAGCGCGTAACGGGCCGGACTGTGTGTATAGCACGCGCCCACCACCATGCACCACAGATACAGTGGAAAGGCGATGCGTCCGATCAAACGCCACTCGGTGGCATTGCCCAGCAGGCGCACGCCCGCATGGTCGATAATCATGCACACAAGGGCGATGATCTTGAGCAGCCCGGTGTCCAGGTTTCCGCGAATTTCATTCTGATTCATCGCATTTTCCTCCACGAGGTAAGTATAGCACATCGCGCTGCATTCGCACAGCCCCAAAATTGTCTGTCCCGCCCTCGCGCGGCGCCTGTTTCAGCCGCGTCCGGACGGGACAGTGTGTCTTGTTGGATATGTAAAGAAGTTCGGGCCGCCGATCGTGCGGCAGCTTCCCTTCGGCAATTGTATGATATCAAACGTTTATGAACTGTATTTGAACAAATTGCAAATGTAAATCATTTTTTTGAAAAATCTCCCCTCCTTGACAACATGCAGCCGGTCATGGATAATAAAGGCAGCAATTGCATCAAGGAGGTGTTTTCTGTGAAGGCCATCGCCGCTCTGTTCCTGTCCATGCTGCTGCTCTTCTCCGCTTCCCATGCGGAAATTCTTCATAGCCCCGAGGTGGATCCCGACTTTGCCGGGATCGGCATCAGCGCGCACGAGGCCATCGTATTGACGGACAATCTGCCGCTGTACGCTTCCTCCTCCGGCAATCAGGTACTTGCCCATCTGCCCGCTGGCCAAGCATTCTATACCGCTCAAGCGCAAAATGATCGATTGGATTACTACAATGTAGCCGGTCAGCGACTGGGCTGGGTATGTGCAGACGATGTGCTGCAATGGCCGTCCTATCTGGTATTGGAATCCGACACGAACGCCTTTGCCGCGCAGGGCGAAGACGCTCCCTGTGTGCGTCTGCCCGCAGGTGCGCGCCTGCCGCTCCTGGACAGCCTGCCCGCCGGCTATACCGTGCTGGCCGATGGCGGCAAGCGGCTATGGATCGCCGCGCAGGATACGCCGCAAACGCCCTTTTCACCCGCCCTGCTGCCCTCCATCACGGGCGCAGAGCTGCGCTGGCTGGATGCCTCCGGCGTATGGCAGCGCAGCACGCTGACCGATGAGGCTAGCCTTTCCACACTGCGCACGCTGCTCAGCGCCCATCAGGAGGTCGGCGCGCTGATGGCTGGATGCCCCTTTGGAAGACGATTGCTTACGCTCACCTTTGAAGGCGGCGCGCAGAGCACGCTTGATCTTGCCTGTGATTCCTGCTGCATTTTCCGCGTGGAAGGACGCGAATTCAGGTATGCGCACGGCATGTACAGCGCCAACGGCAAAAGCCCATCCAGTGATCTGTTGTTTTGCCTGTTTTCCGATGTTCCTGTCATGCAATAAGGATGATTTTTCCCATGCAAACAATTTCCGCCCCAGCCTTTGATTTTAATATCCGCGTGATGCTCTTTTCCTCCGCGCCTATGGCCGCGCTGCGCGCGCTGGACGTTCCGGGCGTAATGGTGTGCGATATCGTATCGGATGCGCGCAGCCTGCCTGAACGTATTGCGCGTATGCAGCCGCACGTATTGGTGCTGGAAAGCGCAGCCTGCCATCCAGCCGCCCTGTGCGAATCCATCCTGCGCGCCAATCCTGCCTGCCCGCCGCGCGTGCTGGCCTGCTTTGATACAGACGCTCCGGTCGATCTGCCCAGCGTTTCTGATCTGCCCGCCTACGTGCGCAATGTGATGTGCCTGCCCTATGGTCGGCTCGCCGCACCGTCCATACCTGATCGCTTATCCTGCGCCGAGCGGCTATTGGACGCCCTGGGCATGCCCCGCACCCTGCGCGGCTATGCCGCCATCGCCTATGGCGCGGCGCTGCTAAGCGCTTTTCCACCGCCCGCGCCCCCGGCACATGGCTGGCTTTATCCCCTGCTGGCGCAGCGTGCGCAGTGCAGCGAGGGCGCGGTAGAGCGGCGTATCCGCAGCGCCGTGGAAAGCACCTGGCTGCGCGGCAGCCTGCAATCGCAAAGCGCGCTGTTTGGACTAAGCATCAGCCCCGAGCGCGGCAAGCCCACCAACGCGGAGCTTCTGTGCCGCCTGGCCGTATGCGTGTGCGAGCGGCTCTACACCTCCTGAATCAGCGTCCAATAGCCTTTCCCATCCGCCGCGCGCTGATAGCGGTAGCCTGCCAGCCCCTTGGGCGGCAGCATGCCGCCGCGCCCCTGCACGGCGTACAACACGGCTGTTACACGCCGTTCCCCCACGCGCACGCCCACATAGCAGGGCGCGCCGCCCATATGCTGCCAGCGTATCATCCGCCACTGCGGCCAATCAAACAGCCGCAGCGGGCGGTTTTTTTCAAAATATGGGCGCAGCTTCTGCGCCGTGCCCGGCCATTCCAGCACAGGCAAGGCGTCCACAGGCGGCATTTGCGGCGCGTCCCGATAGTGAATTTCGGGCTTCGCTTCCTCTTTCATCGCCTGCTCCGCTATCTCAGGCAGTGCCTCTTCTATTTGCACAGGCTCTGGCAGCACAGGATTGGGCGCTGTTTCCGTTTGCTCCTGCCGCACAGGCACAGCGGGGCGTGTGCGCTCCCGGCACAGGATGCGCGCCTCCTGCCGTGATAATCGCTGTACGTCATAGGCAAGCAATGCGCCCTCGGGCAGCGCCGCCACGCACAGCGCGCGTCCGAATGCCGTATCCCCGCGAAAAGCCCCGCCTGCGTCCGGCGTAATCCTCCTCGTGCCCGCTTCGCCAATCACCAGGCATTCGCCCGCCGTGCAGCCGCCCAGCGTCAGCCGCCACACGCCGTCCTGCGCGCTTTGCCAGCCAAAGACCCCGCCCTCTCCCGTCAGGCGCACATATTCCATGCTCATTCCCCCTTGCAACAGCATATGCGGCGCGCATTCCAGCCTTGCCGGATTGCGAAAAATCAAGTATAATAAGGCCGTATCCCCTTGATTTGACTGAATTGAAAGGAAACAGCCATGCATTTTTTACTTGCCAATGACGATGGCATCCAGGCGATCGGCCTGCGTGCCCTCAGCCAGGCCATCCTGGAGCGCGGCCACAGCGTGGTCGTCTGCGCGCCGCAGACGCAGCAGAGCGCCGTCAGCCATCACATCACGCTCTTTGCGCCGCTGATGATGCGCGAGGTGCCCTGGGAGGGCGACAACGCCAAGGCGTACAGCGTGGCCGGCACCCCGGCGGACTGCGTGCGCATTGCCCAGATGCTGACCGACAAGCCCTTTGATTTCGCCTTCTCGGGCATCAACAACGGCGAAAACGCAGGCACAGCCGTATACTACAGCGGCACGGTATCCGCCGCGCGCGAAGCGCGGATGCTCAATATCCCCGCCATGGCCGTTTCCATCATGCCCCACGCGGACGAGGCCATGCGGCTGCATCTGGCGCGCCTGGCCGTGCGTATTGCCGAGCGCTATCAGGACGACGCGCTGCCGCGCCTGTGCCTAATTAACCTGAACGCCCCCGCCCTGCCGGTGGAGCAGCTAAAGCCCCTGCGCATCGCCCCGCTGAGCGACGCCTATTACCTGGACAGCTATGAGCGCCGCGTCAGTCCCCATGGCGATGTATACTTCTGGCTGGAAAGCGGGCTAAAGATCGAGCCGCACAAACCCGGAACCGATATGGCGCTGCTGAACGAGGGCCACATCACCTGCACCTTTATGGGCACGCTGACCGATGAAAACGCAGCCTGCGCCGCAAAATTGCAGGATTTATGCATCTGATCTTGCATTTGCAGCCGCGTAGCTGTATAATGAGGTCGTTCGTTTCCCTAAAATTTTATTTTTATGAGGTAACGTGATGCAAAATACGCAGGATATGATTCAGCGGCTCAATCTCAGCGGCAGCCGCCTAAGCAAAAGCCACCGCCGCATCGCTGAATACATATTGCAGCATTATGACAAGGCCGTGTTTATGACCGCCGCAAAGCTTGGCGAAATGGTAAACGTAAGCGAAAGCACGGTGGTACGCTTTGCCGTAGCGCTGGGCTACGAAGGCTACCCCGAGCTTCAGCAGGCCCTGCAGGAGCTGGTACGTCATCGTCTGACCGCCACGCAGCGGTTTGAAATGTCCTCCGATATCAGCCAGGAGGAGGTGCTCTCAACCGTCCTGAAGGCGGACATGCAGAACATCCGCTCCACCATCGACGGCATTGACAACGCCGCCTTCCTGCGGGCCGTGCAGGTGATCTCCGGCGCGCGCAGGATCTACATTCTGGGTCTGCGCTCGGCCGCGCCGCTGGCGCAGTTTGCCGGATACTATCTGCACTATATTTTTGACGATGTGCGCGTGGTGGCCGCCGGAAGCACGGATGTGTTTGAGGCTATTTCGCGCATCGAGGCCAGCGATGTGCTGCTGGGCATCAGCTTCCCGCGCTATTCCAGCCGCACCATCGAGGCCATGAGCTTTGCCCGTTCGCGCCATGCACAGGTAATCGGCCTGACGGACGGCCCCATGAGCCCGCTGCACGAGGTGGCGGACATCTGCCTGTCCATGCGCACAGACATGGCCTCCTTTGTGGATTCTATGGCCGCGCCCATGAGCGTGATCAACGCGCTGATTGTGGCGCTGGGCATTCAAAACCGCGAGGCGCTCAACGCCCGCTTCAAGCAGCTGGAAGAGGTGTGGGACGCATACAGCGTCTATATGAATGAAGGAAAATAAGCATGTAGTGGTCATCGGCGGCGGCGCGGCGGGACTTTCTGCCGCGCTGTTTGCTGCGCGTGCCGGCGCGGCGGTGACGATGATTGATAAAAACGAAAAGTTCGGCAAAAAGCTGTACATCACCGGCAAGGGCCGCTGCAATCTGTGCAACGCCTGCGATACTGAGGAGTTTTTGCGCAATGTGCCGCGCAACCCGCGGTTTCTCTATTCAGCGCTCAAATTTCTTTCGCCCGACGATCTGCAGCGGCTGATGAACGAGCTGGGATGCGAGATCAAGGTGGAGCGCGGCAACCGCGTCTTCCCGGTCAGCGATCACGCCAGCGACGTATCGCGCGCGTTTTTGAACGCGCTGCGCGGCCAGGCGCTCAAGCTGCAAGTAGAAGCGCTGGGGCTGGTGATTGAGGAAGGCCGCGTAACGGGCGTGCGCGTGTGCGACGCGCAGGGCGAGCGGGTGATCCCCTGCGACTGCGCTGTGCTGGCCACGGGCGGCGTTAGCTATCCTGTCACCGGCTCCACGGGCGACGGTCTGCGCTTTGCGCAGGAAGCAGGGCACACCATCGTGCCGCTGCGCCCCTCGCTGGTGCCCCTGGAGGTCAGGGAGCCCTGGGTGAAGCAGTTACAGGGGCTTTCGCTCAAAAACATTTGCCTTTCGGCGGCCGTTCATGGTAAAATAAAATATTGCGAGATGGGCGAAATGCTCTTCACGCATTTCGGCGTTTCCGGGCCGCTGGTGCTTACGCTATCCAGCGTGCTGGCCATGGCGGACTGGCCGCAGGTACAGGTAACGCTGAACCTGAAGCCCGTGCTGACCCCGGAGCAGCTGGACGCGCGCCTGCTGCGCGAGTTTGCCGCCGCGCCGCGCAAGCAGCTGCAAAACATCCTGCCTGCGCTTTTGCCCGCGCGCCTGGCGGAGGTTTTCCCCGCGCTATGTGGGGTAAGCGCCATCAAGCAGCCTGCGCAGATCACGGCGGCTGAGCGCGCACGAATTGTATCCGCGCTGCAATCCCTGCCCTTAACCGTTACCGGCACGCGGGGCATGGACGAGGCGATCGTCACCTGCGGCGGCGTATCGGTACGAGAGATTGTGCCTGCCACCATGATGAGCAAAAAAGTGAATGGGCTATTCTTTGCCGGCGAGATGATGGATGTGGACGCTTTCACGGGCGGTTTCAACCTGCAGATCGCTTTCTCCACCGGCGCGCTGGCTGGGCACAGCGCTGCGGTATACGAACGGGAATAAGAAAACGGACGAAGGGCCTCCGGCGGGCAGGGACATCGTCCCTGCACCCAGTTCGCGATGCCACGCAAAGGATATCGCACGATTGCCTGCGCATGATAAGCAATAGGAAACGAGAACTGTTTTACGGCGGCAGGTTACTGTTTTTCAGAATCAATCGCCTGCGGGAAAACTTGTTTTCCCGACTGCGATTATTCTGAAAAACACCACGGGCAACCATGTTGCCCGTGCGCCTGAGCGCTTTGCGCTCAGGGCTGCCGCCTATACACACTCCCCGGCTTGCTTTTTGTGCCTCGCAGAAGCCCGCTACTTGGCTGCTGTCCCCGGCATTGCGCGCTGGTGTCCAGAGGCGTAGCCTCTGGTTGGGGGCTTGAGGGCAAACAGCCCTCAACGTTCTCCTCGTGCTTTTACACACTTGCAAAATCTACCATCGGAAGGATCATCTTCGCATGGATTACATCATCTTGGATCTGGAATGGAACCAACCGCTCTCCTACAACAGCTCCGCCTATAAATCTGTGGGCGGCAAGCTGCTGTTTGAAATGATTCAGATCGGCGCGATCAAGCTGAACGACAGGCTGGAGATCATCGACACCTTCAACCAGCTGATTCAGCCCACCCACTATGTCAAGCTCCATCCGCGTATCAAACGCATCACCGGCATCAGCCAGGATCAGCTGTGCGACGCGCCGCAGTTCTGCGAGGCCGCGCAGCGCTTCCACGCCTGGTGCGGCACGGACTGCGCGCTGCTCACCTGGGGCTGTGACGACGTGTCGGTATTCCAGCAAAACCTGGATTTCTTCGCCTATTCTGAGCCGTTCCCGCAAATGTACGACCTGCAGCGGCTCTATGGCGAGCTGACCGGCGATACCAAGAACCGCGCGGGGCTGAAATCCGCCATGGAGCATTTTGGCATCGAGCCCGATGCCGATCATCCCTTTCATAACGCGCTCAACGACGCATACTATACCGCATTGGTGTTCCAAAAATGCCCGCAGCCGCAGGATGTGCTGCGCTTTTCGCAGACCGCGCGCAAGCTGACCCACGAGGAACGCTCCCGCCGGCAGGAAAAGTGCGATACCATCCGCGTAGGCCGCGTGTCGGACGCCATGCGCGGCAAGCACGCAATCACCCCGCCCTGCCCGGTGTGCGGCCGCAGGCAGGAGCTAAAGGTCGGCTATGTCGTATTGTCCGACGGCGCGCAGCAGGCGCTGTGCGTGTGCGCAGATCACGGCCTGTTCATGGTGCGCATCAAGTTCCAAAAGGGCGAAAACAACCGCCGCGTCATGGTGCGCACCTGCGCCCTGAGCGAGGAGCAAAACCCCGCCTATATTTCCACCAAGCTCCTGCAGTGGCAGAACAAGCTCGCTGCCCAGCAGGCGCGCGAGGAGGCAGAAAAGGAGGCGTAAGCATTGCCTACCATCGAATGCAATCAGCAGCATATCACCTTCGACCAGCCCGTCACCGTGGCGCAGGCGCTTGCCCGCCTGCTGCCTGAAAGCCATGACAAGCCCCTGGGCGCTTTCTGCGAAGGCCGTGTGCTGGAGCTGGGCAGCCGCCTGACCCAGGATACCACGCTGCGCCCCATCACCTTTCAGGATGAGGAGGGCCGCCGCATCTATGAGCGCTCGCTGCGCTTTATCCTGCTGCTGGCCGTGCACCGCTGCTATCCCGATGTGCGCGTGCGCATCGAGCATTCCATCGGCTTTGGCATGTACCTGCAATTGGTAGGCCGCCGCGTGGTGCAGGGCGACGCCAAGCTGATCGAGGATACCATGCGCGAGATCGTGGCCGCCAACCTGCCCTTCAAGCGCAGCCGCTGGTCGCGCCAGCAGGCCATCGATTACTTTACCCGGCTCGGCTGGACGGATAAGGCGGCGCTGCTGTCCTACCGTCCCTACGATTACTTCAATATTTATGAGTGCGGCGGCCTGGCCGAGTATTTTTACGGCGCCATGCTGCCCGGCACGGGCGACGTGCCGGTATTCTCCCTCCGGTATTATCCGCCGGGGCTCATCCTGCAAATGCCCGCGCCAAACGACCCCGCCGTCCCCGCACCCTATGTTTCCCGGCCCAAGCACATGTCCACCTTCTTTGAATCCAACTACTGGTGCCAAATTCTGGGGTGCAGCAACGCGGCCGACCTGAACGACCTGATCGCCAGCGGCCAGCTGCGCGAGTTTATCCGCGTCAACGAAGCGCTGCACGATAAATCCCTGGCCGAAATTGCCGAGGATATCCTGCGCATGGACGCGCGCGCCATCTTCCTGGCCGGGCCCTCCAGCAGCGGCAAGACCACCACGGCCAACCGGCTCAAGATTCACCTGCGCGTGCTGGGCATGCACCCGGTGCTGATTTCGATGGATAACTTCTATCTGAACCGCCCGGACGTGCCCCTGGATGAGCACGGCAAGCCCGACCTGGAATCGCTGTACGCGCTGGATATCGAGCTGTTCCGGCACTGCATCCGCGACCTGCTGGATGGCAAAACCGCCCAGCTGCCCGAGTATGACTTTGCCACCGGCATGCGCAAGGAAAAGTCCATTCCGCTGCGCATCAGCCATGATCAGATGCTGATTATCGAGGGCATCCACGGTCTGAATCCCGAATTGCACAAGGGCTTTGAGCCGGGCGAAATCTGCAAGTTCTACCTGTCTGAGCTGACGTGCCTGAATCTGGACGATCATAACCGCATCCGCACCACCGACGCGCGGCTGCTGCGCCGCATCGTGCGCGATTATCAGTTTCGCGGCACCACGCCGGAAAAGACGCTGGCCATGTGGGACAGCGTGCGCCGGGGCGAGGAAAAGTGGATTTTCCCCTATCAGGAGCAGGCGGATATCGTGTTCAACACCGCGCTGCACTATGAATTGCCCGTGCTGCGCCGCTATGCCTACGATATGCTGCAGCGCATCACGCCCGACGAGCCGGATTACTTCCGCGCCAACCGGCTGATCAAGATTCTCAACTACTTCCTGCCCGCGCCCGACGACGCGATGCAGGAAATCCCGCCGCTGTCCATCCTGCGCGAGTTTATCGGCGGAAACACCTTCTATAACGAATAAAAAATTCCTTTGATAAAGAATCGTCTCCCCGCGCACAATAGGCGCGAGGAGGCGATTTTCTTTGAAAAGAACGGTTTTTCTTGCGCTGCTTTGCCTGACGCTAACCTTGCTGCTGACCGGCTGCGCCAGCAACGCGGACACCCAGCCCTCGCCCAGCGTGGGCATGACCACCCCCATGACCAGCCCGAACGTGACCAACATGCCCTCCGCCACCAATAACATGGACGGCGTGCTGGGCAGCGATGCGCAGCAGATTACGACCGCTGACGACGCGCTGACCGCGTCCAAAGAACTGCGCGACGCGGTGGAAAAGCTGACCGAGATCGACACTGCCACCGCCGTGGCCATTGGCAACATGGCGCTGGTGGGCGTTACCTATGACAGCTCCTATCAGGGCGAACTGGACGACCGCATCCGCGGCATGGTGCTGGATCGCGCCAAGGCCGTCAACCCGGCCATCCAGTCCGTAGCGGTCACGGATGATCCGACGGCCTTCAGCGAGATTGCCTCGCTGTATCAGATGCTGCAGTCCGGCAGCCCCTATACCACCGTCAAGACCAACGCGGATACCCTGGCGGACGGCATGAGCCTGTACAAGGGCTAAGGCGGTGGAGCGCACCGCCCGCATGCTGCGGCGCACGCTACTGTGCGCCGCTTTCGCATGCCCGTTGGCCGCGATCGGCGCAATGTGGGGCGTGTTGGCACAATGCCTGTGCACGCCGCTTTTATGCGCGGGCGCTACGCCGCAAAGGGGCTGGAGCAAGGCCCGCGGCGGCTTTGCCTATGCGGCCGGGCGCGCGCTGTGCGCGGCAGGGATCGCCGTTGGCGTCAGCCTGGCAGGATCCAAGCTGATCTTCTCTCTGCTGCCTTCCATCTCGCCCTGGATGGCCGCGGCGCTGCGCCTGCTTATCCGCCTGACGGCCCTGCTGCTGCAGGGTTCGCTGCTGCTGCGCATACAAAAAGCAGACCGGCTGCACGCTGCCGCCGGTCTGCTTGCGCTGCTGTTTGGGCTGCTGTTTTATCGCTTGTAGGCAATCACGCAGGTGCCCTCGGGCAGCGTTTCCTCCTCGTCCGCCGTCAGCTGCTCATTGAGCGCCAACAGGCTCTCGCGGGGCAGACGATAGCGCTTCATCACATCCCAAAGCCGCTCGTCGGGCTGCGTGCGGTACATCGCAAGCACGCTTTCCGCCGCCGGGGCAGGCTCCTGCGCCACCTCGGTAACAACAAACGCCTGCCCGTAGCGCGTGCCCTCCGCGCGCAGGGAAATCACATAGCGGATTTCAGCCCGATCCCCGGCCACGGCGGAGGGCTCCACCCGCAGGGCGGACAGCGTCAGCACATCCTCGGGCTGCGCATCGGCAGCAAAGGCCATGCGCGCGGGTTCCTCGGCCGTATAGGCCACGGGAATGCCGCTGTCCTCAGTCATGTAGATCAGCGTAGCGCGCAGCAGCATATCGGCGTTGAGCTTGCCGCCCTGGGCGCTTGCCCCTACCAGCACAGGCTGCACAAAGGCCACCAGCACGGTTTTGATGCGCGGCGTGCCCTCGGGCAGGATCATCTGCAACCGCCCGCTTTCGGCCGTTTGCTCATTGACAGAGGCGCTGCGATAAGCAATGCGCTCGCCGGAGGGAATCAGCTGATCGCCCGCGCTGGCAAACACATCGGCCACCACGCTCTGCCGCTGCTCACGCAAAGCCTGCACGCCCACCTTCAGGCTTACCTCGGCACGCAGGATGCGCTCATCCTCCTTGCCTTCCAGAGCCACAGCGGCGTCCGTCGCCTGCGCGCTGGCCGACAGCGCGTCGCCCATCTCGCCGCTGAGCGTCACCGTCTGCTCAAAGGGCATGCTATGCTGGGTGTATACCAGCGGCCGTCCCGGCATGCGCGAGGCATGGCACACCATCAGATCAATCGTGCCCGTCACCGTCGCGCGGCCGTCCGCGCCGCCAATGATATCCTCCACCCGCGCGTCCGCGCCCGCAAGCAGGGCTTCCTCCACCTGCAGGGCCGGAGCCAGCTCAAACTCGCCGCGTATCAGCCCGCTGCTCTCGCCCCCGCCCACGCACTGCTGCAGCTCCAGTGTTTGGGACAGCACCTGCGCGCCGTCCTCCTCCACCTGCGTCACCGCGTTCACCTGCCGCGCCGCGTCCGCCTGCGCCGTCACGTTCATCTCCGCACGCAGCAGCAAGCGCCCATTAAACACCCGCGCGGTCGCGCTGGTAATCTCGCAATGAGGCGTATAGGCCGCGCTGCCCTCGCCGGGCGTGATGGTCAGGACGCGGGAAAAATCGCCGCTGCCCTCGGCGCAGCGCACGCGCGTCAGATCTCCCTGGGCGTACAGGGCGCGAAAATTCACCCTGCCGCTGACCGTCAGCCGATTGCCCACGGCCTCGGCCTGGGCAGGCTCGGCCTGCGCCTCGGTATAAAACAGACGCACCTCATCCCGCAGCCCGCCGGGCAGCGCTGCCTCGGCCTCCACGGCAAATTGCTGAGGCGCGGCCCGCAGCTGCATGCCGCCCTCGATAAGCTCCTTTTTCATGCGCACACTCATTTCCTGCTCCCTCCGTTTCTGCATTCATCGTATTCAAAGCCGCCATACAATATGCCTGCTCATTCATTCTGCGCAAAAAAGGGACGATTGTTTGCTCGAAACGACCCAATTTTTTGCCTTTCTCTTGATTCTGGGGTTCAAACATGATATACTGAGAGTAAGGCAGATTTATGCATAGGAAGGGAACTCATGCGATACGCCTATCAATTACGCTCACATGCCAACGCTCGCTATCAGGATTCTTTGATCTCACTGTCACAAAAGGAATTGGCCTGCATGCTCTCCGCATGCGGGGTTGACGCGCAGATTACCCCCTGCACGCTGGGCGGCGCGCCATTTTTATGCTTTGAGGCCGATCCCCTCACCCCCGCGCAGGCCGCGTTTGTGCATGGGCATTCCGCCCTGTATATGACCGCCGCGCTGGAAGGCGATCTTTTGCGGCCGCTTGATCCGCCGGCCATTCCCTGCCTGCCCGGCGATATGCCCGATATTCTCAAGTATAAGGGCAAAACCAACGCAGCCTTTACCCACCTGCTGATCAATCTGGCCCTGTCCGCCGGCGGGGTATGGCAGCAGCCGCACCCCAGGGTGCTGGATCCCATTTGCGGCCGCGGCACCACGCTGTACTGCGCGCTGACGCGCGGCATGCACGCCGTGGGTGTGGAGGAATCCCGCCGGGAGCTAAGCGAAGGCATTGCCTTTACGCAGAAGTGGTTGCAATATCACCGCGTCAAGCACAGCATGACCCGCGCGGGCATGACCCTGCCGGGCGGCAAAAACGCCCCCGGCACGCAGTTTACCGTGCAGACCGATACTGGCGCGCTGACGATGACGATGATCCAGGCCGATACATCCCAGTGCGGGCAGTTATTGCGCAAGCAGCGCGTGCACGCCCTGGCCGCCGATCTGCCCTACGGCGTGCAGCACGCCCCAACGGAAGGTCGCCGCATAAGCTCGCTGGAGCAATTATTGGAGCGTGCCCTGCCCGCCTGGTATCAGGCGCTGCTTCCCGGCTGCGCAGCCGCCGTCGCCTTTAACACCTACACCCTGCGGCGCGATCGCTTTGCCGATATCGCGCAAAAAGCCAGCTTTGAAATCGCCGGCGCACCGCTGTACGACAACTTTGAGCACTGGGTCGAGCAGGCCGTCAACCGCGACGTGCTGGTGCTGCTTCGTCCCGCTAAAGACGCTTAAACATATTATTATTGTCAGGAACTCAAGGAGGAACACACATTGTATAGCAAGGAAGCCTTTGAAGCCATGACCGTGGTTGAACTGCGCAAAGTTGCCCGTGAAAACGGCGTTACTCTCAGCGCAGGCATTTCCAAGCAAGGCATTGTGGAGCGCCTTTGCGCCGCCCTGGTCAAGCCCGAAGAGGACGCCGCCGCCGAGGCGGAACAGCCCGCCACGCCCATTATCCGCCGCGTGGCCTCCATCGTATCCGATGACGACGATACACCGGTGCTTACGCCCAACGTGCCTTTTAATCGCAGCACCATGGGCGGCTCCGCCCCTCTTCCCCCTGCCGCGCGCCCCGCGCCGCGGCCCGCGCAGCCTGCGCCGCAAGCCAGCAATCCTGGCCAGCCTACGGTCAACCGCGGCAATATTCCCGGCACCAACAAGCCGGTGTTCTCGCTGGAAGGCGTGCGCGCCTGGCATAATCCGCGCAATTATCAACAGCAGAATAACAGTACCTTCGCTCAGCGCCCTGGCGCGGGCTTCACGCAGCAGCATCCCGCCGCTTCGCCCTATGGCCAGCAGCGGACAATGCAGCGTCCTGCATCCACGGTTTCGCGCTTTGGCCCCGAGGCTGCGCAGACGGACGCTCCTGTCCCCGATGCGCCTGCGCCCGGCTATCGCGGCGACGTTCGCCCCCAGCCGCAATACGCGCCGCAGGATCAGCGCCCCGTCTATGGCCAGCCTGCCTATAATCAGCCCGCGTACAATCAGCCTGCCTATGGCAACGATTACCGCGCGCGCACGCCCATGCAGCCGCGCGATCCCGCCGCACCCGCCGGTCTGCCCGATATGCTCAGCGCTGGCGAGGTGACCGACGGCAGCGGCATTCTGGAAATCCATCCCGAGGGCTATGGCTTCCTGCGCGTGCATAATTATCTGCCCGGCCGCGGGGATATCTACGTATCCAACGCGCAGATCCGCCGTTTCCACCTGCGTAACGGCGATTCCATCACGGGCAAGGTGCGTCCCCAGCGTGAAAACGATCGTTTCGGCGCGCTGCTCTACATCACCGAGATCAACGGCATCGATCCGGACGACACGGCTGAGCGCCCTGCTTTCGATGCCCTGACGGCTACCTATCCCACCAAGCAGCTGCTGCTTTCCAAGAAAAACCCGCAAAACGGCCTGCTGCGCACGATGGATCTCTTGTGCCCCATCGGCCTTGGCCAGCGTGCGCTGATTGTCGCGCCCCCGCACAGCGGCAAGACGGAGTTAATGCAGTCCATCGCATCAGCCATTCGCGCGCAGCATCCCCGCATGCCGCTGATGACCCTGCTGCTGGGCGAACGCCCGGAGGATATCACCGCCGCCCGCGCACAGCTGCCGGGCGAGGTAGTAGCCGTGGGCTTTGACGAACCTCTGGACAGCCAGACCCGCTGCGCCGAAATGGTGCTGGAGCGTGCCATGCGCCTGGCCGAGCAGAAGAAGGACGTAATTGTCTTTATCGACAACCTGACCAACCTGTGCCGCGCCTATAATGAAAGCGCACCGCAAGCGGCGCGCATGCTGCCCGGCGGCCTGGCTGCCAACGCGCTGGCCAAGCCCCGCCACCTCTTTGGCGCGGCCCGTGCCCTGCGCGAGGGCGGCAGCCTGACCATCATCGCCGTGCTGACCGCCGATACCGGCAGCCCGCTGGATGCAGCCATTGCCGATGAATTCCGCGGCACGGCTAATATGGAACTGTATCTAAACGCCGACGGCACGATCAATCTGCGCCGCAGCCTCACCCGCAAGGCGGATCTTATGCAGAGCGAGGATGCGCAGAAGGCCGCCGCCGCCCTGCGCGCCGCCATTGCCCAGGACGATCTGGTTCAGGCGCAGCAGCGCATGGCCGATCTGCTTGCACAGACGGAGGATTTCGACGCGCTGGTGACTCAGTTAAGTCACCCCTCTGAATCCTGATTCCCCGTCAGCACGCACACGGCATACCCCAGATTATCAGCGCTCGGCGCGGCTTCGTACCCATCTGGCACCACGAACGCCGCGCCGTTTTTCATCATCTGGGCGCACAGGATATAGCATGGCTTTCCTTGCGGCCCATCCAGCCGCAGCGCGCCATAGCGGTGCAGGGCCTGTAGGTATTTCTCCAGGCAGTAGCCTGCCGCATGCATGGCCGCGGCATGTGCCTTGCCCACATAGCGGAAATGCAGCCGCTCGCTGTCCCACCCAGCGGCCTCGGGCTGATCGGGCGGATAGCGGCGAATCACACCGTAATGCCAGGCATTTTCTGCCAACCAGCGACCATCCTCCGTGCGCAGCAACGGATCAGACTGCGACCAATCCATCTCCCCACCCAGGCGCACGTCAAAGCACGCAGCCAGCTGATGCTCACTGCATCCGCCGTCGGGCACATCGGCAATGGCCCGGCTCATGGCCTGCGCCAGCGGCATCGTGGCGCGATAGCTTTCAAAGGTTTGGCTTTGCAGCAGCCGCTGTGCCTCAGGCGAACGCATGCCCTCGGTAATCCAGGTGCTCAGCAGCGGATTATCCTCCGCCAGCTCGCACAGGGCATAGATGGTCGCCTCCGACAGCGTTACCGTTTCGGCCGCAGGGATATACAGCCCCACCATGTGACGCACATTGCGCGCCTGCTGGTGCGTGCGCTGGGAATCCAGCGGATGGCCGGGCGAAACATACAAAAGCTCACCCTGATACAGCGTATCGCTGTCAAAGAATCGCTCCTCGCCCTGCGGGGCGTCGGCCAGGGCATACAGCGCATAGCCATCCCGCTGCCCCAGCAGGATATCCTCAGCAAGCGTCTGCTGCGCGCGCGGCAGCCCTTCGCAGCAAAGCATCATCAGCATCAGTGCCACAAGCACCGGTATCAAGGATTTGCGCAGTTTGGCTTCCATCTTTTTGCCTCCCGCAATTGATACTCTTAGCCTGCGCAATCCATGCATATTCTATTCATCCTCTATCAGGAGGTATACACATGAGCATTTCGATTTCTTCCTTTGGCGCGCTGCCCGATGGCCGCGCCGCCGCGCTTTTTACCCTGACCAATCCTTCCGGCGCGCAGCTGTGCCTGACCGATTATGGCGCGCGCATCGTGGCTGTGCGTGTGCCTGATCGCACGGGCAACCTGGCCGATGTGGCGCTGGGCTTTGACAGCGCCGCCGATTATATCCGCCAGGATAACTATATCGGCGCGACCATTGGCCGCGTAGGCAACCGCATCGCCGGCTCCGCCTTTACCCTGAGCGGCAAGGACTATCATGTGGATGCAAACGAAGGCCCCAACTGCCTGCACGGCGGGCATAACGCCTTTGACCGCCAGCTTTGGCATGCCGAGCCGCACGAGGGCGAGGCGGCTGATATGGTCACCTTTACCTATACCAGCGCGGACGGCGAGGAGGGCTTTCCCGGCACGCTGCGGGTGACGGTGAGCATTGGCTGGTCGCATGAAAACGACCTGAGCATTTGCTACAGCGCCGTGTGCGATCAGGATACCCTGTGCAACCTGACCAACCATTCCTATTTCAATCTGGCCGGTCAAGGCAATATCGAGCAGCAGATTTTGACGCTGAACGCGCCTTTCATTACCGAGACGGACGACGCGCTGATCCCCACCGGCCACGATTTGCCCGTGGACGGCCTGCCGGTAGATTTCCGCTCCGGGCTGCGCCTGGGCGAGGGGTTTGCCCGCGGCAGCGAGTATCCCATGATGGTGGCAAAAAATGGCTATGATTTCAACTTTACCGTGGCAGGCAGCGGCATGCGCTGCTTCGGCTCGCTGTATGATCCGCAAAGCGGCCGCGTGATGCACCTGCGCTCCACCGAGCCGTGCGTGCAGGTGTATTCCGGCCAGCATATGGATTTTTCCGGTCACCAGGGCACGCATTATGGCTGCCATGCTGGCCTGGCGCTGGAAACCCAGCATCATCCCGACGCAATCCACCACGCCGCCTTCCCCAGCGTTGTGCTGCGCGCCAACACGTCCTACGAGACGCAGACCGTGTATAGCTTCGGCGTAAAATGACAGCACGAGGCCGGCATCCTGCACGCCTAACCGATCACATCCCGCCCCGGAGGGTACGAGGGCAACAGGAAGGAGGACGCATGACAGACAACACACCATCCAACCGCTTTGGAGACATGATCCGGACGCGCCGCATCATCCTGGGCTACACACAGCGCCAGTTAGGGGAACTGTGTGGATATGAGGGAAAGACGGCAGAAAACATGATTCAGCAGATGGAATATAATCGCATCCCCGTTCCCGTCGACCGTCTGCGCCGCCTGGCCAAGGCGCTGGAGCTGCCGCTGGAAGCGCTTATACCGTAACCCACAAGGGCACCACCTCCAAACAAAAAGCCGCAGGGGATCGCGTCCCTTGCAAAAGCCCCATCAAAAAGTGCAAGAAAAGCCGCCGTCCTTCGCAGCAATGCGATGGACGGCGGTCTGTTTTATGATGGATTTAGGCTTCGGGCTTGCTCTCCTGCACGGGAGCTTCCACAGCCACCGCTTCGGTGGCTGTTTCCTCTACCACAGGGATTTCAGCCTTGGCTTCCTCGGCAGGCTGCGCCTTGGAGGCGGCGGTCTTCTTGGGGCGCTGAGGTTTATTGATGGTGATCACCACATGACGGTTGGGTTCTTCACCCTCAGAATGGGTGGTCACAGCATCGTTGCCTTGCAGGGCAGAGTGCAGGATGCGGCGCTCATAGGGATTCATAGGCTCCAGCGATACACGGCGGCCCGTCTTGACAGCGCGGTTAGCCATGCGGTTGGCCAGGCGGATCAGCGCCTCCTCGCGGCGGGCGCGGTAGCCCTCCGTATCCAAGGTGACGCGGGTGTATTCGCCGCGGCCCTTGTTCACCTGCAGGCTGGTTAAGTATTGCAAAGCATCCAGGGTTTCGCCGCGGCGGCCAATCAGCACGCCCTGCTCATCGCCCATCATATTGACGCGCACGTTGCCCTCTTCATCGGTATTGACGGCCACGGACACCTGCACGCCCATCAGCTGGGTCAGCTCCTGCAGGAAGGTCTGCGCGCGGCCGGCAGCCGTTTCAGGATCGGCCTGCTCGGCAGGCTCCACGGGCTTCTTGGGCTCCTGGGGCTGCTGCGGACGGGGCTTCTTTTCGGCGGGCTTGCGAGCAGGCTTCTGAGGCGCTTCGGGCTGCTCGGCCTTTGGCGCATCGTCCTGCGCGGGCTTTTCAGCGGCCTTCTTGGGGGCGGCAGGCTTCTTTTCAACAGGCTTAGGCTGGGCAGGCTTTTCCTGCGCGGGCTTGGCAGGCGCTTCCGCCTGGGGCTTGCGGGCAGGCTGCTTTTTAGGAGCGGGCTTCTTTTCCTCCAGGGAATCGGCAAACAGCGAATGGGTATCCAGCACGCTGCTTTGCTCAATCACGGTCAGGCGCACGCGCCAGGGACGGCTGCCAAACAGGCCGAACAGACCCTTGCTGCCTTCTTCCACTACGTCTACGTTTACTTCACCAATCGTCAGGCCCAGGGCTTCCAGGCCGGCGTCAATCGCTTCTTCACGGGTTTTGCCGGTAGCTTCATAGGATTTGCTCATTATTTAACGTTCCCCTCTCCCTCGGTCAGCGCTTTTTCCCTTGCGTCCTTCTTTTCCAGATACCTGTTGATCCAAATCGACTGCGCGGTGGCAAACATGTTGATGGTTACCCAGTACAGGGCAAAACCGGCGTTGCTGCTCAAGCAGATGAATACCGAGAAGATCGGGAAGAAGTACTTCATAAAGGCGTTCATGCTGCCGTTCTGCTGGTTGTTCTGCTGCTGATTAGCCTGATCCTGCATGGCGGGATTCAGCTTGGTCATCAGCCACTGGGTCACGCCCGACAGAATAGGCAGAATCAGCAGGCCGTTGAAATCCTTATAGAGGGTGAAGGAGAAGAGCAGGACGCTTACATTCTTCCAGCCGGGCACAGCGGCCGTCTGGGCAATGTAGGTAGGCATCTGCTGCATGGTGGGCAGCAGGTAGGTGTTGATGGTGGTTTGCAGCGCCGCGTTGCTGGTGAAGTTGAAGATTTCGGAGGCGCTCAGCTCCGCCGCCGCAGGCACGGCAGCGCGGATATGCTGCAGCATCGTGGCCAGGTCGGCCTCGGATACCGTTTTGAGCATATGATCCCAGGTATTCATGCCGATGCTGATCATGGCGCCGGCGTCGGGCGCGATGGTCTTAAAGGGGGAATCCGCCATGAACACGTTCTTGATCCACAGGAAACTCTCATACACAGGGGTTTCGCCCTTCAGGAAGGCGAAGGCCTGCTCGATCAGCTCCATATTGGCGATATCGCGCATGGCGTAGAACATGCAGAACAGGATGGGCCACTGCAGCAGCATGGGCAGGCAACCGCTCATGGGGTTGTAGTGTTCTTTTTTCATCAGCTCAGCCTGTTTTTGCTGCAGACGCTGCTTATCGTCGCCATACTTTTGCTGCAGTTTATTGAGCTTGGGCTGAATCTCGCTCATTTTGCGCATGCCCTTGCGGGATTTCACTTCAAAGGGGGTCAGCACCGTACGAATCAGCACGGTGAAGATGATGACGGCAATGCCGTAGTTATTGACCAGCCCGTAGATCCACTGCAGGATCTCGCGCAGCCATACCGTGACAAAAAACGTATTCATCGATCAATTCTCGTCCTTCCTGATGATGGTATCCACTCGCTCGGGAACGGGATCATAGCCCCCCTTGGCAAAGGGGTGGCAGCGCAGCAGCCGCCTGGCCGCCAGGTATCCGCCGTAGACCGCGCCATAGCGCTCCACGGCCTGCATGGCATATTCGGAACAGGTGGGCGTATATTTGCACGCGGGCGGCAGGAGCGGACTGATACGCCGCTTATAGAAGCGCAAAGATGCAAGCATGGCTCGCTTCATCACTGCTGCTCACCCCAGTCCCGTGCATTACGCATTACGATACAGCCCATGTCTTTTCAGCAGGCTTCGCATCGCCTGTTCCAGCTGCCAGTAGGTAGCGTCTGCGGCCTCTGGACGGGCCACAAACACATAGAAGCCGTTTTTAAGGGACGGAATTTGCTGACGGAAGCACTCGCGCAGCCTGCGTTTTACGCGGTTGCGCACAACGGCGTGTCCCACCTTTTTGTTCACCGCAAAGCCCACCTGCAGCTTGCCTGCGCGCACGTAAACCAGAGACAAAAGATGGGTACCCATGCTTTTGCCTTTGCGGAAAACATAATGAAACTGTCCGTTCTTGCGGATGCGGTACGCTTTTTGCACAGCAATGCCTGCCCTTATGCAACGGTATGGAAAACCCGCCCCGGAGATGCACGATGGCAGGCACCGGGGCGGGTTGAGCCATGCTTCGTCGGTCGATCACGCCCAAAAGCGTGACCAGAGGATTACACGGTCAGTTCCTTGCGGCCACGACGACGGCGGGCGGCGAGAACGCGGCGGCCGTTCTTGGTGGACATGCGGGCACGGAAACCATGCACCTTGCTGCGCTGGCGCTTTTTGGGCTGATACGTACGGAACATGTTTCTTCTCTCCTTTTTATGACGTTACGCAAAAATCGCGCTTATCATGACCTTTTCTCTTTGCGACAAACTGCCGCAAACAGCCTTTTTATTATACTAACGAACGCGCATAGTGTCAAGCATTTTTTGCCTTAAATCTAAAATGCCGCATATTATATATTGACACCGATTCACTCGTGTTGCTATACTAAACTTATCAGAATTCGCAAAACAGCGCTTCACCTGTTCTGCAAATGAAAAAGGAGATTACACTTCATGATGGATCGCCTGCCAGCTCTGCCTCTAATTGTCAACGACCCCTATTTTTCTATTTGGATGCCCGGCGACACCCTGACGGACACAAACACTACCCATTGGGCGGGCGCCGTAAAGCCCTTGCGCGGCGGTATCACCGTTGACGGCAAGCGCTTTCACTGGCTGGGCGCGGCCTCAAATCCCGCCGCAGAAACCCTGTCTGTCCAGGTAACGCCCACGCAGACAAGCAGCACGCTGCTTGCCGTCGGCGTTCAGCTGGATGTTCGCTTCTGGGCTCCCGCGCTTCCGGACGATCTGGATATGCTGTCGGCGCCCGTTACCTATGTGGATCTGTCGCTGTGCAGCACGGACGGCAAAGCCCATCAGGTATCTCTGGATTTTCTCGCTTCCGATCGGCTGTGCTACGAGGGCGAAGTGCCTCCGGCAATGAGCGGCAGCAGCTACGATTGCAATGGCTTGCACATCGCCTATACCGGCCAGGAACAGCAGAAGATACTGGGGCATTCCGGCGATCACATCACCATCGACTGGGGCTATCTGTATATGGCTTCGCGCCAGGGCTGCGTAGAGCGTCGGGGCAATCATCTGTCCTTTACGCTGGAAAGCACCGTCACCGCTGCGCCTTCTTGCGCTACGATCCTTCTGGGCTATGACGACGTAGCTTCTATCAACTACTTTGGTGCTCTGTGCCGCTGCTGGTATATGCGGAATGGCAAGAGCATCATCGACGCTTTGATGGAGCTGGATTCCCGCCATGATAAGCTGCAGGAAGCCTGCCGCAAGCTGGACGCAAAGGTAATGGACGAAGCCACGGCCATCGGCGGCGAGGATTACAGGTTGATTGCCTGCGCCGCCTGGCGCCACACCTTCGGCGCTCACAAGCTGATCGCCACGCCAGACGGAGAGATGGCTTTCCTGTCCAAGGAAAACGACTCCAACGGCTGCATCGGCACGGTGGATGTAAGCTATCCTTCCATTCCGCTGTTTCTGAAGTATTGTCCCGAGCTGGTAAACGCGCTGTGCCGGCCGGTGATTCACTTTTCCCAGCTGCCTGTGTGGGAATTTGACTTTGCCCCCCATGATGTGGGACGTTATCCCCATGCCATCGGCCAGGTGTACGCCGCCCGCCAGCGCTGCGCAAACGGCTATATGTACCCGCCCTTCTATCTGTATCCGGCCGGCACCAACGTGTACGACTTCAGCTATCAGATGCCTGTGGAAGAATGCGGCAACATGCTGATCATGCTGGAATCCGCCATTTCCTTTGGCGCGTCTCCCAAGCTGGTTGAATCCTGCCTGCCCCTGCTGGCCAAGTGGGTGCGTTATCTGGATGAATTTGGCGAGGATCCTGGCGAGCAGCTTTGCACGGATGACTTTGCCGGCCATCTGAACCGCAATATCAATCTGGCCGCCAAGGCCATCGTGGGAATCGCCTGCTACAGCCGCATGATGAAGCGCATTGGACGCCATGAAGAAGCGCAGAAGTGGAATGACCGCGCCCATGTCATGGCGGCAAACTGGCTGGAGCGCGCCCGTGGCGAACGCAATACTGCCCTCACCTTTGACGGCAACGGCTGGAGCATGAAGTATAACCTGGTATGGGATCTGGTGCTGGGTCTGGAACTGCTGCCCAAGGAATTCTACAGTGCCGAAACCGAAAGCTATCTGCCGCTGATCAACGAATTTGGCCTGCCGCTGGATTCCCGGGCGGATTACACCAAGTCCGACTGGACTGTATGGTGCGCTTCCATGGCGCAGGATCCCGCTGTATTCCGCCAGATGATCGCCCCGCTGGCGTATTACCTGCGCAATACCCCCACCCGCGTCCCCTTCTCCGATTGGTATGATACTAAAACGGGCCGCTTCGTAGCCTTCATCGCCCGCAGCGTCCAAGGCGGCGTCTATATGCCGCTGCTGCTGAAATAAGCTGCTTTAGGCGATTACAACAAATAACCACGGCATGCTCAAACAATCAGCATGCCGTTTTGTTATTCCTTGTATTTGCTGAAATTCATCCACTCCCAAAGGGGGCGCTTGCTTTCACCGTAGCATTTATCCAGGTACAGGTTACGGTACGGACTATAAAGCTTGTAGACTTTCCGCATTGTCTCGCGAAGCTCAGCGTCAATTTTCTTGCAGGCTCGTTCCAAAAATGTGCCTTCGGGCAAAATCTCAGCTTCTTCGCAATGGACAACAAGCTCCATAAAGAAGTCTGCTTCATCCAGGATATACTCTCTCCACTTGTAGACAGTGTCTACCTGAGATCAAGCCAAAACAGCCAGCCAAATAGCGATGCATC